>Ga0209395_1003816_pt1 | contig 18284 bp, 22 predicted proteins | sample GOMGulsemesocosm_3_FD_184635 | JGI IMG/M metagenome (GOLD analysis project Ga0209395, IMG submission 184635) | Methane-oxidizing microbial communities from mesocosms in the Gulf of Mexico - GOM9D Gulf of Mexico (SPAdes) (version 2) | ecosystem: Environmental > Aquatic > Marine > Cold seeps... | reverse complement strand
CGCAACCGGCGAACTATTTAACTCGCGCCCCCCAATTAGCACCGCCGCCCATGCAACCACCAATGACCTCCCCTAGCTTTAATACGCAGGGTAACCGACTAGTCGAAAACGGTGTGCTGCAAGGTTTATCCGTCGCCTACCACGAACTGTCACAGACAAATCAACAGTCACTGGGCTGGTCATTGCCATTACCGTCGGAATTGCCGCAGAGCCAGCATGTTCAGGCCATCACACTTGGCTACCAACTGCTAAACGGTCACCAGCAGTGCCAACAAAATCCACTGTATCAACCGCCAACTACATTGTTGGCAGCCATCAACAACCTGTTACCTGAACTCGGCGCGAATAACGATTTCTGTAACGGTATTATTAACTATACCGAAGGCTTGATCAGCAACACGGATACTCTTCCCTAACAGCGGTTGAAGAAACAAAAAAAATTGGCAACAAGTGATAACACGATGAGAGAAAGTCTCTTTCAAGGTAAATCCAATCAGGCATGGCTGCGATTAACGCTGCTATGGGTATGCGCATTGCTGAGTACAGCCTGCCAAAGTAAACCCGTTGGTGGCAAATGCCAGCACACAGACTTCACCGAGTTTGCCCAGGTAAAAAGTGTTGGGGCGATTGTCATCTTGCAGTCATCACTAGGGCATAATATTGAACTCCCCCAAGAGGAATTTAAGCCCCACGCCGAGGAAGGTCAGTATTACCAACTAAACGTAAGACGACATACCAGCGGCGGCTGCAGTCCATTTACCGTGTTATCGTCAGAGGCCCTGCAGAAAGACGGCTTCGCATTGAGCCCAACGCCAGGCCAAGCCTACCAAGCTGCTTTCATTTTAGACGCAGCCAGAAACTGCTCTCATAGACCCGCTGGGTCTTGTCATACCGCACTAAAGCTGAGCACCGGTTTTAACAATCAGCCTCCTTTACTGGAAAATATTGATCCGCGTAGTGTCAACGCATGCACAGCAGCAGCCATGCAGCAGGTCTGGCCACAGTTAGAATCCGCCGCTGATACACTACGGCTCATCACCTGCGTTATGAACAGTGACAAAAATGAAGTTGTGATTGAATTTCTGCGGATTGAGACTGAAAAAAAACATGAGCAGTTGCTACTCAACAGAATCTATTAATACCATTCACATCTCAACCTAACGCAGGCTACTTGCGAGCCCCCTTATCATACACCTGCTTTTCGCCGTCATAACGATATACACGGGTAATCGGGGGGCCGGGCATAAAAGGCCGGTCCTTCTTGGAGGGTATACTGGTTTGAGTAACGGCTACAAAAGCGATTTCACTTTGGCTCGCATCCCTGACAATCTGAATATGATCGAATGATGAAAAACCCCCGCCGTCTTTATAGTGGCGGCTTAATGCCAGAGTTAACACCTTGCGTGCACTACCTTCTTCATCATAGAAAAGGATATGGAGATCCTTACCATTGGATAGCGATTCAAGTAGTAATACCGCCGGCAGAGCCATTCCCTTCCGTAACTCCGCTAGGCTCTTGTCTTTATCTTCCTGAGCCAATTCATCCATATCAAGGTTTGTCATAGCCGGACTATCAGTGGCAACCGAAAAATCTTGTACGGCCAGCAGCGTCACGGGGTGTTCGAAAACCAACTGTCCGAATGGTAACCCAACCTCAACTGACTCTTTTTGAATAGCAGCATCATCATGCACACCGGGTTCCGCGGCGACCAGACTCCAAGTACCACAGAGACCAACCATCAGGCTGACACATATGACTTGACTAAGTATCTTATCCATACTCTTTTACTCAATGATCTCGAAGCGCAGCGTTACTAGTTCCTAGCCAACAGATAAGCCGAGCGGACAACGTTAAATTTTAGTAACTGGTGGCTAATTTACGACGTATAAATCAATCGCCGGCATTTACAAAAGAAGTAATCCGCCACTCGCCTGATTCGGTTTGCGTAAAACAAAGCATTTCATCGTGTACGATATCATTTTGATATTTGCCATTGGGCAGGCAGCGATTAAGCTTGCTTCGCGCTATAAATGTTTTTGATTGCAGTATGCTTTCCAACTGCTGCCAGCCTTCCCCTCTATACTCTTGCCTGACGTCATGGTCATCCAAAGGAAACACAGCAAGGAAGTTAACGACGGCATTTTCAGCTGGATTATGCAGTCCCCCAAAATCCCGCTCCATTTTAAAACCGTTTGCTATGGCCCTTACTATTGGATAGGGATCCTTAATGGCTACAGACTTTCTTAGCGCAACGACTGTTTCTATAAATTGATCATCCCCATCTACCAAGGCGACTTCGCTTTCTTTGGCCTGCAACAGCGATGGGGTACTAAGAATCAACATCAATAGAGTTTTCGCTACAGAAACACCGAAGACGTCATTCATTACCTTACCCTTGCCAGCCGCATAGCCGTTCACCCCACTTTTACAGGTAGCGAAGTGCCGAGTGGCATTTCGCTTAATCTCAGCCGATGATACAGCCCCATAAGACCGACAGGATATAACCAACAAAAGAAAGCACCTGCAGAAAGACGCTATCGGCGCATTAAATTTTCAATATCTTCGATGTCATTAAAATCGTAAAACAAATCACTCATCTCATCATCAGTAAGGCCTGCTTTAGGCGCTTTCCCACTTGACTGAAAACTCAGCAAACAACTCTTTAATTCGCTCACACTTTCACAAAACTGGTCAGGTGTTACGCTATCATCATAGTATTTGTAGGTATCACTGTACTTACAGATATTAAATGATGATCTACCATTTTTATCCGTTGCAGGACGAGGATATATGTACTTATATTTATAAAAAGTTACATCATGAACACTATTGTACCAAGGCGCTTTTTCAGGCCCATGCTTTATACCTTTTCTGTGAAGCGCCCTATTAACGAGATCAATTCCCTTCAGATCTCTTACAACGATACCTCTTCTTGTGAACTCACCGTTGGTTTCATCCTTCTCTTTAGTACAAGAATCCGCCAACTCTTTAATTTTTATATTTAGGGTTTTAATATTTTCTTTTAAAACACTATCTATCATAAAGCCTCTAGTTGAAGAGTCTTTATTAAATAAAAGCATGATAGAAAGAATCATACCTTGGGTTGTTTGATTACTTACGAATTGATCGCCTGAAGTTTTCTTATATAAACTCTTCGACGCCATTTCATGATCAGGTCTGCTCAAGCGATCTTCAATATCTCTATCATCAAATATGGAGCCGTCATAATCTTCCTTATGATTACCATGTTTATAATGCCAGCCTTCTTTATAATCTTCATCACTGTGAGCGTAAACACTTAACAACCATAAAAACATCAGACCAAAAATACGCACCTTCATCATCTTCCTCAGTTCAAGTAATTCCCAGTGCATCATACAAACACACCGGTCAAGTTATAGACTCTTGCTTTATTATATCTATTTAACCTGTAAACACCGCACGATCAATGCTCCTGCGACCTCAGTAAATCAATAATTTCCAGCATATCGGCCTGGGTTCGAAACACGATACGACCGACGGCAAAATCTTCGCCGGCCAGCGCTCGAAGTCGTAGTACATTAATGTCACGCCAGTAGGTGTGTCGCAGCATAGCCTGTTTAATCATTAGTTCATCAGTGGCTATAGCTGAGCCTAAGAGTTGCTGGTAGGCAAGTGATTGCTGCTCCTGGGTTGCGATCATCTCTTCGGTCCAGTCGGGCATGACCTTAGCAATTAGGGGCGTCTCGGCCATAGTGCTCTCTAACTGCTCCAGCAAGCGAAAGTTAAGATCGTTTGCGCTGTTCGCGTCAAAGGCTTGTGACAGTGACGTAAGTAGCAGCAGGAAAAATGACATACATAACTGGATTACTCGTGGCTTATAAGTGTATTTTCTTGTAGATCTCACTTGTCATCTCTCACTTAGTATTTCTCATTTATCATGTCTCACCTGCTACCCATATCTTTCCGCCATGCCCTCCAATACTCCCTTTGAAAAATACCCAGGCGTAAGAACCTGTTCGTAACTATTCAGTCACTCCAGCTTGAGTTAACACCTCAACCGTATCCTCATAAGCATTTTCCCTGGCCTGCATCAAAGCCGTTAACCCCTCGTGCTTCACGCCAGTATCAATATCTGGATGCGTTAATAGTAACCGAACAATCTCAGCCGGATCAGGGTTGGAAGCCGAAAACAAATCATAAGACGTAGCCTCGAGTAACGCTGTTTGGCCATATTGATCAACGCGGTTGATATCCACGTCGAAGTTGTTCAGTAGGTACTCCACTATGACTGCACCCCCAAATGACACTGCATAACTAAAAGCTTGGCGATCAGACGTCGTCATTAGTTTGGCGCGATCCAGGCGGGGGTCGGCGAGTAATAATGTAAGAACCGAAAGATCCTGAGAGATTACAGCCATAGTGAAAGCACTTTCGTGATCTTTATCGACGGCATTCACATCAATATCATCCCGCGCCAGTAGGAGTTTTATACTATCTTGATCACCCTCCCTCATGGCCATCATCAACGCGGTGCGGCCTTCATTATTGGCGCGGTTCACATCAATATCAGCATGAGCCAATAATAACTTTAGCGATTTGAGGTAGCCTCTGTCAGCAGCTTTGTGTAGGGCTGTCTCACCTTGGGAATCACTCTTGTTAACATCAATTGCCGGCTGTCCCAAGAGTATTTTCAAAGTACTCATATGATCAGTTGAGTCCCAAAAATTGTCTGGTTTACTGTTGTACTCATCATACCCTTGGATAACCAGCAACAAAGCCGTAGCACCGCTGTCGTTGGCTACCGCATTGATATCCATATCAGAACTAGACAAATATTTTTTGATGGCTTCGGGGTTTTTACCCTCTTGGCAGTTCCTAAAAAACTCCCTCTGTTGTTGAAGCTGCAAAAATCTCTCACTGTACGTCTCCTTGCTCTCATTCGCATCGGGGGCAGACCATGCCAGCGAACTAAAAAACAACAAGAGAGTAATAAGATTTAAAAAACGCATATTTTTCCCTTCAAAAAATGATCGGTATTTATTCGAGCCACCAAACCTTAACTTTCTGGTGCCTCTGCGTCTAATCCGACAATCAGTTCACGCACATCAATAATGGCATCACGACGCTCAATGGTCGTAAGGCCTGACCAGTCACAGGTAGCCTCCCAGTACCGCCAAAGTTCGTGCGTGCGATAGTAACTGTCCGATGTTAAATCGTGTAGTGGTGTCGATGCGGGAGATTCTTGCAGGCGCCCACTGAGCTTTCGAGCCATGTTCAACGCATTCACCGCCATAGTGCCAATGGCCTTATCACACCGCCCCAAGCGAGCGTTCGCATCCAACAGGTGCACTAGCTGGGCATATTCGTTATGGCCTGGTGTGGGAGAAGGGACGGTAACGTCGGGCTCGGAATCAATCAGCACATCACCGACTGAGGCAGTCTCTTCGCTGCGCATCAGCATTGTCGCCCGGGCCATCACCAGGGTGGCACTGGCCGAGGTCGCCAACCTCACTGGGTAGTCCCTAAAGGCATGAGCAGGCATTAACAGCGCCGCCTTAATCTTTGACACGGAGGGCAACATAAAAGCCCCATTGGCATTAGTTGTTACAACGGGTTGCGGGTACCCCCAATGACTCGCCTGTACCCCTGCCACAGGTTCTAGAGTGGCGAGATCCAGCACGCGTCCAGTCACCTTGGGGGTCTGGTAAAAGCGCTGCACAGTAGGAACACAGGCCGCCAGTAGTAAACAAAGGAGTATACAGAGCAACGGTTTTAACGGTGAAAAAGATAGCTTATTATTCATTATTGAATCACTCTTATTCTACACTTAATCATAAGGTACTCGCCTATCGTCATCCAGAGGGACAAAACACAAAGCTCAACACGCGAGGTAAATTTCAAGGCCCAGTTTTTAGCGATCCGAGTCAGGATGACATTATTGTTATTGTTGATACACTAACGAGCTGAAAACACCTCACCATAATTTACATATATATATGGATTTCTAGTCGGAAGTTCATTGTAGTGACTATCAAAAAATCTGTGTGGTTAATTATGGAAATGTGGATTTTTTTACTGGTTTTATCAATTGCCTTAGCACTGAACATTCTGACCTGTATAGCGATTGCCAGGTACGATCACTTTGTGCGGTATCAAAAGATACTGCTGGGCGCTCTGGTTTGGCTCTTCCCACTTAGCGGTAGCATAGGGGTGTTTCTTTTTATTGTTATCCATAGATATTTCGTTTCAACAAAAAGGCACGCTCAATCGACACCGCGCAGCCAATAGGCAGCCATTACTGAATTTCCTGTAATTGTTCACGTAGTTTGATATTTAAAGGCCCTGTGGCAGAACAACGGCTAAGCAGATTACCGTCCTCACTCCCTAAGGCCACTAGGTATTCAACACCCACAACAATGGGCATGCCGCAATTTCGCGAAGCAACATAGGTGCGCAATGTCAGCAGCGGCACATTGGCGCCTCTATAGGTCGCCGCGACCTCGAACTTGCCTTCGATTTCATAATAAGGGGGTGCTTTTTTATTGGGACCTTTATGTAACTTCACCTCAGTAAAATAACCGGTATAAAGCTGACCATAGAGGCCCAGATCATTATTCGGCGCCATACATGAGCAAGCTAGCGCCAAAGGCGTCAATAGCGTAGCCACAAGCAATCCAAGTAATATTTTCACGTGACACCCACTTTTTATACCACGGTCATTTCGTGGCGTTCCTTACCTGAAGCGATACCGTAACAGCAACATTTGGGTGATCTTAACAACACCCAGAGTAAAAACCACCTGCCACAAAAATCGTCCCTCGGCCAACCACACCAACAACCCCAGCAGGCTCAAGTTGAAATAGAGTCCCCACTGCAATAACTGCTGCCGATAATGCCCGGCCAAAACTGTTACCAATACCAGAGCAGTAATAGACAACAAGCAGAGGGCCAGGCCGAAGAAAACCGCCTCAAACTCGCTAAACCAAGGGGCGTAGCAATGCCCGGATGCGATGTATTCCGGCGCACAATATGATGACTCAACCCAGAGATAGAGCGCTAGCAATAAGCAGCCGCACAGAGTCACTACCATTAACAGCAGTAATGCCTTTAAAATAACCGAAAGGCCAGGTTGGCAATAGCGTAACAAATTCATATCCTTAGGGAATATACACCGGCAGGCAATCGTGAGTAATACTACTGACCTCAAACCACACCCGACAGTCGAATTGCGTCTGCGATTCAGCTTCTGATTCATCCTCGCCACAGCAACCCTTGCGCTCTAATAGGGTACCGTCCAGCTCCAAAAACTGCACGGTCACCTGCAGGGTTCCGCTGCCGAGTTGCCCTACTACTTGCACATGAGCAACGGGAAGGCAAATCAACTGGCGCTCACAAGCCGCCCTCAGTAAACCGGCAAAGTTATCTGCCGCTATGTCCGGATTCCACTCTGCCAACATCGCATAACTACCTCGATACTGAGCTGTAGCGGCCTGATAGTGGCCGGCCGACAAATTATGGTAAAACTCAGTCACGACTTTAATTGCTTGGCTGGAATGGTGCGCATCCGGCTGGGCGAACTTACCCAATGGCTGGCACCCTACAGCAACACATAGCATCAATGCCAACACTGGCAATGTGTTATAAACTCTGGCCATATCACCTATCCTTACCCAATATTATTTTCCCCCCTAGCGCAATGTAATCCGGGCATAGTGATGAGTATCAACCGATGAACACCGTTGAAATCCAAATTTTTGATGCCTATGGCCATCAACTCAAATGCTACACCCCGCAAACAGAAAGCGACCTGTGCTTTCACCATGAGATGTTTAATGGCACTCGTTATTTTGACCTGACAGCTCAACTCGCGGAACTTCTGGATCAAGGGCTGAATGAAAATAACCAATCCTATTCGCTATTCTGTACTTATGTGAAATTTGGCGCTACTCATCAGGAGCAGGCCGACTTCAACGTCATTATTCGGCGCAAGCGTAATCAAAAATAAATTTGGGTTTAGCCCATACTAAGCAACCAACTTAACGCTTAGAAGGACACCCCTGTATTGCAAACTTGATTCTTTCACACAAAAACCTTGTACTACGTATGTTAATAAATTTAGTTTGACCGTCTATGGAGATAACTTGTCATTATTCTGGTTATTAATCGTGTCATCGCCAAAGGAACGCACCATGAATCTCACACGCCCAACACTTCTCGCCTTCAGGGCAGAAAGACGGCCATGACCTCAAGTTAATTAATTAACTGACTACCATCACAGACATAGATGCACCACTCATCATCTAAACGAGAAATGTATGGATCACTTCACCCACCTGTTACACACATTACAACTGGCCGCTGGCTTACTCCTTGGTAGCTATTTGTGCTTTCTGGGCATGGGTGATTATTTTGATCAGCTTCCTGATGTGGCACGCAGCAAGTTGATGGTTGGACTTGCGGCAATAGTGTTCAGTGTTTTTTACGCAAGAAATCATCACATATTCACTGTTGATGCACTCAAGCTTGTCGCCTTCCCCGTGGTCTATGTCATCCTCTGCCTGGTGCTGAATCAACTGCTGGGCGGTGCTTTTGAGGGCTGGCCATTACTTTCGGCACTTTTTGAGCATTGAGCGCCCCGATCAGGGTACTTAGGAAGCCCCACCTGATTGCCAACCGTAGCCTACTCCTATGTCATCCATATTTATTTTTAAAGGGGTCCTTCTAATCTAAAAGCTTAACCTAGGCTCTTAACCTATATTCTTAACCTATGTAAGGCCCTAGCCGATAGAATTGGTTTAATATTGCCCAACAAAACCATCAGCCTCATAACATAAGCTGACCAACACAATAGCTTGAGCTAACCATGAACCAACATAAAAAACACGCCACGACCACGCCAAGCACTCCGCAGCACGGTGCACCAATAACCCTGCGCAGCACGCTTATCGCCTTAACCTGTTTGTCACTCACTGCCTGCATCCCCACCGTGACCGACATTTGGGATACCGGTTTTATTAGTGGCCAGCTGCTGCACGCCGACACAGGTGAGCCCATCATAGGCGCACAAATTTCCCATTCAGGCCATCCAAAAACGGCAATCCCAAGCGATGAGTTAGGCAACTTCGCCCTGGCCGGTATGAGCCATCTGGAAGCAACCTTGATAGTACCCGCCACTTCGTTACGTACCGAGCACATTGATATTGTTATCGAAGGCTGGCCCGCTACCCGTCTCTACTATCAGATGCCAGGCTTAGCCTTTTGGCCGGCGGAATCCGCTCTGCCACCGCTGTATATGACCCCCAGCATAAACCCCGATATGCACCCCATCACGCCAACGGGGATAGATACAGGCTCATTAGTCTCTGCTGTAACCGGTTGTGATTCAGTACAGTGGAGTAACGCTGCTCGACTGACCCAAGGCGTACATAGCTACCTGCTTGCCCAAGGCTGGCCAGTGCTGAATTACGATTTAGCCGCCGCTGATAACATCAATCTGCACTACGAACAGCTGACTCTCGCCTGGCAGACTACGTGGGATAATTGCGAACTTTGGCGCGAAGATGGCTCTCGTACGGACAGGGAAAAAATAGACGATTTGGAGAAACGGCTATGGGCAGAAAGACAACTTGTCTTGGAGTCGTTGCCCTCTGGAGAATAAGAATTAGGGATGTAATCGTGCTGTATCCATACCCGTCACACTCGTGGGTTACGCACCGCAATCCGCAGACAAGGAACCGGTTAATGATTTCAACTCCCGCTCAAGGCCAACCATTTTTCGCTGGGAGTGGGCTACCAACTCAGATTAAACACTGACATTATTTTCAGCGACACGCATCTGCGAGCGAAATTCCGCTACACCTTCAGGCTCGCCGTCGCTACGCGCCTGCTGAAGCGCCTCAAAAAACGTTTCTTTTTGCTGTTTACACATATGTATCGAACTCTCGGCAGTTTGCACTTCATCGACCTGTTGTTGAATATCTTCCTGTAGTCCACCTAAGCGCTGGCATACAAGGCACGCCTCCGCTTTTTGGGCCTCAACTACTCGCATGTCCCTCTGCGTATTCAACGCATAAATCGATTGGTCAAGCTCACACTGAATTACCTGCACCCGATTGAGCAACATGTGATACCCCTGAATAACCTCAACCAATTGCGGCTCAGCCAACGCAAACATCCCATCCACTACAAGCTGTTCCACCACCGCCTACGACCTTTTATATTCAGTAGTTTATCGCTGTTGTATACCGTTCGCTGGTAGCTACTGAAGGCTTCATTCACCCGTTGTCGCAGAGCTTCATCACTACCCACGCTGCACCGATGCTGACGTAAATAGCTCTTCCTGTTTTCTAGCCAAGCGCTTAACGTGTGGGTGGTAGCCCTCTACATTTAACCGCTGCGGTTGGGTCAGTAAGCGCTGCTCGCTATTCCAGTTAAAGAAGGAGCAGCGCTCCTCGCAGAAACTCGAGAAAGGCACAACATCTAACAGAAAAACTCCCACGAGGGCTATAAATATAACAACCCAAAACGGCTTGTTAATCATCAAGTCTGACTTCTATTTATAAAGAACTGAAATGGCGTCGCGACAAGGAAAAAGGCCGTGACCCTCTCTTGGTTAAATAGGTTGGGCATCGCCACGTTCATGCTCCAGGGCACAATTGCTGCGTTTAAACTCCAAGGGCGGCACCGGGCCTTTAAAGTTAAAAATAGAATTATCCTTGCGTTTAAATACCGCCGTACACTGGCCGTCGAAGTGAATAGTCTTATTCTTAAAATCTATCGAATCCAGAGTTTCTGCAAGCTTTTGGTATTGCCCGACGAAATCCACCATAACCTGCAAGTCCTGCATACTGACATGCCGAGGGGCTATTGCTGCATGTGCCGACGCTGTCAGCATCGCGCCAAAACATAGATTTATTACGTATTTCATAGTCAGCCTTCTTATCATCGGTAATTCCTGTTGCGCTGGAATATAGATCCGCAGCACTCCACTTAATCATATTTAAACAGACAGTTGACTAGTCGATTAGTCGATTAGTCGATTAGTCGATTAGTCAGACGATCGGTGACACCTGGCTCATAACTGATAACAATCGCACTGAAGTTGTCGGCAGTTTCTGTATTAAGCACAGCCTGTCGCAGAGACTCGAGTTTATCCTGCAAACTAATATCTTGCGTGATTATATTTGCCAACTAGGATCGTCCTAGTATATTGCTCACCCCGTCGCTGCACGGCAATAGGCCACCGGCGCGGCTTGAGTAAACTCACCGACTATCAATCTTTATGCACGTCAACTTCATTCCCAATGCCTGCCGTACGAGATTTCGCTGTCGGTGATGTTTGGCTTCGTCCTCGGTAAGCAAACCCCGCAAAGCCATATCCTATACATACGAATGATCTACACTCAGCGGGGTAAAGTCACTGCCCTGCCACTGCCCATCTTTCTGCCGCTGCCCACCTTCTTGTCATTGATAGACACGACTATCCCCGACCCAAGCCAATTCAAGACTGCTGCGCCGCTGTCTAACAGCGACAAGAGTCGAGCCCATGCCCTTACGCTCGGGATGCTGTTCTACATCAGCCAAAATGGTTTGCTGAGCCTGCCCTATCGCTGGGATTAAAGCCACTCCGTTATCAATCTCGGCCAGCACCGTATCGATGGCTAATTGGCTGGCAATTTCCCCCGCGGCGTGCCCGCCCATGCCATCGGCCACGACCCACAGGCCACGTTTATCATCGGCCAAAATCGCATCTTCGTTGTTAAGACGCACATGACCGGTTTCGGACACGCCAAGGCTGTGAATATTCATGCCCACTGCACTAATGACTCATCTTTTAAGCACCTGCAACCGCCCCCATCAAAGCTAGACATTAACTTGCAGCTGATTAATCCAGCCCTGCTGTTCCAGTAACGCGCGATCAAGGCCTTCGCTATCTTCATCCATAACTTGCTGCACTTGCCGACCTGTTTCTGGGTCACGGGCCGTAGCGGTGACAATACCTTCCAGATCGTAGGCCAACTCAATATCCAGTGGGTACTGCTCGCGTGGTCGCTCAATCATAAACGCAAAGAAACCCAAGCTAACCTCTCCCGAGTCTACGCCCGTATCGCGCTGTTGTACGGCCTCGATAATCAAGCGCATCTGGTCGTCGCGGGTGGTGTAAAACGTGGTACTGGCGGCAGCGGGTACGGGGTTATTTTGTCTGATCAATACTTGCACTGTTGGCTGGCCATTCGCAGCCAAACTTTCCAGCGGCAATAGCTTCCATGATTCCTGCTAGCTAGGAGCTACACAAAAACCTGTAGCAAGAGATTATCGAAGACACGCAAAAGTGTACCAATTGAATCTAGCGGCGTACGAGGAATATTCGCGATTAAAGTCAATGTTATTTCGGCCTCACTTGTGCTAGATTCGAACACTCCTAGCCCAAACATTAGTGCTTTGCGATGTGGAGCTTCGGCTACAAAGCACAGTATTTAGAATACTCTCCGTTTGGGCATTATGTTATATCCGCATCGCTAATTCAGTAGCTCGAAATCTAATTCAAATCGATCTCTATTTTCTTTACCCTTGTAGATACTTATAGTTTTACTAAACCTTTCACTTTTTTCAATTCGTTCAATAATCGCTCTTTCTTCTTCATGTGTAACTCGACAACCGAGATATATACCTACCAATGACTCCGGTTTTATACGCTTAAAGAGCCTCACGCTTGATATATGCTCTTTACCTTTCGCGTATGCCAACCACCAAGTTAAAACTCTACGATTATCACGTCCTACTGCCTCAGCTTTATATGTATTACCACCCAAATGAGTTAGAGATACTTCATCATTTTTTTGATTTGAGACCCACTCAAGAGAGTTAACATCAACTATAGCCGCATCAGCTTCCCATAGGTTCAGTATATATCTGTGCTCTTTTTCATAAATCCAATTATCACCTTTGGTTAATGCATAGTGAGTATAGAAACCACTTTCAAAATACTCATAAATGGCATTATCCGGCAGATCATGACCGGGCCTTCTACTGCTGTAAGAGACTCTTGCGGGTGTAGTTTGTGACACCTCACAATTTTCAGTGTATCTATCATGATAATCAAAAGTCGAGCCATCACATGTAAGAGAAATGATTAAGCCTCTATGTTCATCCGCATAATGTGACCACATTAGCAAATTATGCGGATCTTCAGTTAGTGATATAATCCCATATTGATTCAACCCTGTTTCTAAATCATTTTTGTATATTTCTCGAAGTTTTTCGGGATTAGATTCTTCATTATGACGCATAAAAAACGATAGTTTCTTTTCTATTCCAATTTCCGTTGGTTTAGAGTCGAAGGGGTCATTGAGCGCTGAAGGAGGGGTAAGCCTAACAAGAGGATCATCAAAAAAGGAAAGCCTCAGAGGCATGTACTTATACAATATAGGCAAGTCAATTTCTCAGATTTTGGTACGATCGCTAATTAACATAACGCAAACAGCGACCCCAATTTAGGGCTATAAACCTAGAACTCCAGCTCACGTAGTGGGGTCTGTTGCCTGACTTCTAAAGTGTGACTATATCTCGGGATTTTCTTTCGGCTGCATAGCAACCGCAGCCGCCACACCTATTAACAAAGCGAAAATGGCAAACCCCATAAGGGCTTCTATTGCAGCTATAGCCTCTCCAGGCATATTTATCGGAACCATATTGCCGTAACCTAAAGTTGTGAAAGTTACGACACTAAAGTAGAAGTGCCCCCACAACCCAGCGACTAACTCTTTATCATTTCCTTCTATGACTCCAAATATCATGTACAGACAAGCGAAAAGGCAAATTTGCTGAAGCATCATAAATAGCACGCTTATCATAAAGCTACCGAAACCTATTTCTTCATCTCTAACCATGGTTATTAAGCCTATAGTTGGTGCAATAGGATTGGTTCTAAATAGTACTATCGGTAAGAAAGACCACGCGAGGTAAATCCATGGGCTAAAAACTGCAGTAAAGTACAAACTTGTGCTGAAGACATTGAACAGTATAAGAAAAACATGGGTATTTTTTTGATCTTTTACCATCCACTCGAATAGAGCGCTAAAGGGCCAGAATTCACTTAACCAAATAACGGCGCTAGAGACATTTTTTTTAAACTTGTTCATTGGTATCCTTAACGTTGTGTTTATTTAACACCTATATCCCAGACAAGCGAAAATGTAGTGTAGGTTGTGCAGCCACTACATCATGTGTGTTTTTATCTAGTTACCCAAATAGAAAACAGGGTAACCCATTAGCCATATAACACCCAAACCAGAAATTAGGTCTTGATAACCTTTTGGAAATAAATTCGATACTAGCGTAAGAGCTATTACTGTATCTAGCCATAGAGCGATGTGGTAATACTCGTCCTCTCCGGTCAAATAGGGATAGATGATAGGTACTGCACAGAAATAGACTCCGGCAACCATATGCATGACCGCTTCTAAATTATAGCCATCTGAGCTTTCGGAAATAGCTTCAAACATAGCATATATGGCAAAAGCACCTCCCAGCCAAACGAGAAAGAACATAAACGCCCCTTATAGGTATAACGCCGTCCCCCGTGAAGGCTTGGAAGCGCAAGTAAGTAAAACCTTTTTGATGCATAAATTGAATTAGGAATTGAATGATAAGGGCGGGGAACGCCCTTATCTCTACATCTCATTACTATCTAATACATGCTGAAATATCCGTTTGCACAATTCAGTTAGCTCAGGAGTATTACTCCACCGCACCTCTTTCATAACGGAAACAGCCGTTTTACAAAACTTGACCTTTTCTTTAACTGTGCCACTTTCCGCAGCAAAAACCCTACGGACGCCCACTCCATTTCCCTTGCCTTCAAGGCCTAGCGCTCGATCTATATGGAAACCGATACCTTCGTTTGAGATACTGTAACTACTGTATAAGATGGAATTTATGTCGGAGCTTTCAAGACCAACTTTGGTTTTATTTTTCATGTTCTCAAAAATCCTAAGAGCTGTACCTCTCAAAATATTTTCAGGCAAATAATTTTCTATTTCCTTACACCGCAATATATATACACGATCACCTAGCTGTTCCTCCAGAATGCTGGCCCTTTCACCTTTCCCTACGATATCCCCGTCAGCAATAACCAGAGCATACGAACAAGCCTTGATCGCACAGAGCCCACTATCTTCGCCAGAATCTACTTCCTCCTCGCCAAAACTCCAATGACCGAGCGTCCCTCCTTGATACTCAATAAAAGTATAGTGATAATTTTCAAGCAGCCCCTGTAACTTCTCTTTCTCGACGCCGCTAGGCAGCTCCTCAATATACTTATCAAGAAAACACCTAAGATAAAGCCTATCAGTAATCCCCTCCACCCAGACGGTGGAATTGGACAGATAAACTGAAGACGCCTGCACCCCAAGATCTGAGAGAATCTCCCTGTCTTTAGTGCACCCTCTTACACAATGTTTCGTCTCACCTTCAACTTTCTCTTTTGTAACCCTAAAAACTGAAACATCATTACGTACCTCAGCAAGATCCAAGAGGTGATTTGAATGCGTTGCAATCACATACTGATGCTTCGTATGCTCCAACAGAAAGGTAGAAAGCCTTCGAAGCATTCCAGGGTGAAGAAAAATCTCAGGTTCTTCAATAAAATAGATTGATTCGCCTGACTCCAAATATGCCGAAGAAGTTATGATAATAACCTGCTGCAAACCATCCCCTAGGTCATATATGGGAAATTGAAGTTCCTCGCCAATCTTCACGGCAACTGTGTCTTTTCCATATTCAGGAATAATTGTAACTTCTTGCCCTCCAAAAAACTCCCGTCCAAGCAGCCTCTCATAGTCACGCACTCGCGCCCTGTCTTCTGGCGCACCCAATAAGAAACTTGCAAATAGGTGATAAAGCTCAAAACCTGTAATAATGGTGTCTTCAAGGTCGCTGACACCCAAATCTGGAAAGTAATCCTTAACGGTCCTAGCCTTTAACAAGTCAGGGCCATGCCCCTTATCTCCCGTGCCAGAATCAAGACTCAACGGCCTCATACCCCTCAAAACAGGTATATAGTACCTTTTCGGCAACATCAAAATTGACGAAAATTTATCAACCGCGCCAAGGAAATCTATAGATGAGTTAGCCTGGTGTCGAATTTTATTAAACTTAACAGCATCAGGGCCAGTGACGTTAAGCTGAGCATTAGCAACATTGACCGCTAACGCCCGAATCTTATTAAAAAAGGTGTTTAAGCTAGAATGCGGAAAAACATCACCCGAAGCAGCTCTACATAGAAATTCACCATTAACTTCTTGAACAATACTTCCAGGACTAATTATCTCAATAATTGGCAGTATTTCCGATAAGAAATCGCTAGATAGATGATCGACGGCCAACGAAACTTCATGCTCCTTTGCCGTATATAAAGCCCTTAAAAAGCGGCTCTTTCCGGAATTGTTCGCACCAACAAAAAGATTAAACCGGTCTAAGGAAACATATTCCCGCCCATCATCATTATCCGATGACGCATAATCCTTTAATTTTCCACTCCACAGCTTGGAAATCACTATCCCTTCACTCCATTAGAAAAACAAAAAAGTAGAATCGATTCAAAAAATATCCACAACTTTCTACCGCCAAGCAGAACACAAAAATCGCCGCCCCGCCAAACATCCTCTCAGGTCATTGCCCCTAAGATAGAGCATGCCTCAGTAATGATTTAGAGCTACGAATCTCGAGCGCGCCGCTCCAGCCAAGGCCATTCATCATATTTGTCCACCGCGCCATGCTCATGAATGTGGGTATAGCGCTGTAAACTCGACCACGATCTATGTCCCGTAACCCCTGACACTTTAGGGATGTCCCACCCCAGCTCGAACATGTGGCTAGCCGCTTCATGTCTAAGGTCGTGAAACCTAAGATCATCGACACCCAAAACCTTACAGGCTCTCGTAAAAGCCGCACTGATAGACTTTGAATTAAAGGGGAATACCTCACCCTCTCGCTCAGCCCCAACCTCAGCATGACGCTCCAAAACCTCCCACGCTCGATCCGGCAAAAACACCCAAGTATCAATCTTTAACCGAGGGTGTTTCATGTCTCTCACCAATACCCGCCTCTTACCCTCATCGATATCACTCCAGCGAATACGAGTAATCTCGTCCTGCCTACGACCAGAAAACAAAGCAAACAGAACAATATCCACCATGGGAATATCCCCTCTTTTTCGAGCAGAGAAATACTCCAAGAGGGCATTCAACTCATCGATATCAGGCCGACGCTCTCGCTCCTTGGCTTTTGCTATCAGCCCCTCAGATCGACACAGAAACCCAGCATCATCAATTGGCTGAAGATTCAGAGGGATATCCCTGCCAATTCGAATCGCCCTGAAAGAGTTTCGAAGCCAAATCAAATCGTTATTGACTGTCGCGGGGCCCGCACCCTCACCTCTTCGCAGCTTTACATGATCAACCAACTGACCTGAAGTTAGCTTCAATGCATCCAATTTTTGCATATTCGGATGATCAATCAGAAAGTTGATAGTGCTGAGCTTCGAGCGACCAAACTTCGAGCGACCATCAAAGTCATCACGATACCACTCAAGAACACGACTAAGCGTGATCCCTTCATGAGTCACCCGCTCGAGCGCACCAGGTACCGCAAGCTCAGATTCACGCTTTTTTGCCCACGCTCGAGCAAATGACTTTTTGTCGAAAGTCTCACTCTCGGTGTAAACTATCTTCCCTTTGCGCCTAATACGGATTTGCGCCGTATATGTGGTGCCCTTCTTTCGATTATTATCTGTGATCGTAGCCATACCAAACAAAACCAGTGCTTATTTTTTTTCGTAAGCACTATCTTAGCACTGGCTAAGCAAAAATACGCAAAAAAGCACATATTTACACATAAATACAACTGGTAGAAACATCCTTGAACATAGCTATACCCCCCGAAAACAAAGAGACTTCAGGCTTTTCAGCCGATCGAGCCTTCAGTGTCGCCCCTATGATGGAGTGGTCAGATCGCCACTGCCGCTACCTGTGGCGTCTCATCTCAAAACATACGGTTCTCTATACCGAAATGGTGACCACTGGAGCACTCATTCACGGCGACCAAGAGCGCTTTCTACAGTTCAATGCTGAAGAGCATCCTGTCGCACTGCAGTTAGGCGGGAGTGACCCTAAGGATCTCGCCCACTGCAGCCGCCTCGCCGAGCAGTGGGGCTACGATGAAGTCAACCTCAACTGTGGCTGTCCCAGTGATCGCGTTCAAAATGGTATGATTGGCGCCATCTTGATGGCCCATCCAGAAA
>Ga0209395_1003812_pt1 | contig 18298 bp, 9 predicted proteins | sample GOMGulsemesocosm_3_FD_184635 | JGI IMG/M metagenome (GOLD analysis project Ga0209395, IMG submission 184635) | Methane-oxidizing microbial communities from mesocosms in the Gulf of Mexico - GOM9D Gulf of Mexico (SPAdes) (version 2) | ecosystem: Environmental > Aquatic > Marine > Cold seeps... | reverse complement strand
GAGTGAGTTCATGCCATAACATGCCGATAACTTCGTTACGTAATGCTTCATCACCTTGATTGGCCATGTTAGCTAAATGATTTACATCCATCATCAAGATCATGTCTTCATCTGTACCACTTTTTGCAGCTGGAAAGTCATACTCCCCCGTTTCGAATGTTACGGTTTTAAACAGAGGTGCTTCAGTAACATCTTTATAAAGTACTTTTGCTACCGACAAAGAAATATCATGAATGACTTGCTCAATATCAGGCATCACACGACTAAAATCTGCTTGTCCATCGTGTTCAGGAGAATGTGAAATAAGTGTTACAGCAGGTTTTACATAACCAGCCCACGGGTTTTGTGGATCCCAAACATGAACAACTTTTTCTTGCATTAGCTCATTTGAGCCTTTGTCATTGGTAGCAATAAGAGTGACAGACTTAGCACCCAGTGTAGAAAAGCTAACTGATGGGTTTCTAGCCTCACTTGTTGCAGGTTCACCATTTTCAAAGGTCCATTGCCAGCTCGTCGGATTAGCTAAAGAACGATCCCAAAACTGTACAGCTTCACCAATTTTTGCGCGGGACTTGTTACTAGCAAAAGCAACTAAAGGAGCATCAGCAACAACGGTTAACTCTATTTCTGCTAATTGGAATATACCAGCCGCTGTAGCGGGATTATTTGAAAAACTAAAACGATAATGTTGATATTTAGTTTCATTAGTTGGTAAATCAAAGGTACGTTTTTCGCCGCGACTACCAAAGGTTTGCCCTGAACGGCTATCAACTTCGTTCCACGTTGTACCATCAGTTGATCCTTCCAAAACCCACTCGGCTGGATCTCGTTCTGGCGCATCATTTCCTGAGATTAGCGCATATCCTTTAAGCTCATAAGGTTTTGCCGCGCTGAACTCGACAGTGACACTATTACTAAAAGATAAAAATTTGGTCCCGTCATTGCCATCTATTAAGTTATTTATGCCTTCTGCTGCTGGAACATCTACAGCATCAGGTGAAGTAATTGTATTACCTGAATCTATCGCCATATTGCGTAACGCTGAATCTGAACTTTGATTCTCTTGGCTTTGTTTAGGTGTAATTTCAAGGGATTGATCAGAGCCATTACATGCTGCAAATGTGCTTGAGATGACTACCATAGCGACAAGTGATAATTTATTGTTTTTCATAACTTTCTCATTTATATAATTTGGAAATTAAGCAGGAAACAACCATAAAGTGAAGATATAATTGTTTCACTGTTCTGATTAAAATTTTATGGTAGTACCTAAATAAAACATTCGACCAATTCGGCTATATGGACTTGCGGTAGCCGTTTGCGCTTGACCATGTTTATACCCTTCAGGTAAAAATGGCGGATCTTGATCAAAAACATTATCAACACCGGCGTAAAGCTCTATTGTCATTTCATTTCCAAAGATATAACGAACTTGTGCATTGTGAATTACAACGGCTTCTATATCATTATTGAAGTAACTTGCGTCTTTATCGTCATAAATACTGCCTTGGTAGACTGTGGTCCAGTTAACTTGGAAATTATCATAGCTATAACTGGTACTAAAATTTCCGCGCTGTTCAAAGTAAGGTAATTCATTTAAATTATCTTCCCATGCTGAGTCTGGCAGCGCTTTGGTTTGGTGCTTAGTGACATAGTTATAAAGAAGCGTAAAACTTAAATCACCTAGTTCACCTAAAGAATATTTATAGCCAGCCTCTAAATCAAAACCTTCAACTTCACGACCAGCTAAGTTAAAAACATAGTTATAAGTGGTTTGAATAACACCTGTTTCACTGTCTCGTTCAACGGCTCGGCAAAATTCGGCTAAACCTTCTAAACAGCGTTCAGCTTTATAATCATTACTCACACCTGTGATAATGTTGTCGATAGCAATGCTGTAGTAATCTAAGGATACGGTTAAGTTTTCAATATACGATGGCGTATAAATAAAGCCTATCGTTGTTGTTTCTGCAGTTTCTACTTCTAAGTCAGGTGATGGACCGAAAAATGAATAACGCTGTATATCATCATCAGGGGCACCATTGAAAGTGCCACCATCTTTAATCGCATCCGCAATTGCCGGAATTGTTCGACAAGCCGCAGCATGTTCGCTACTAACGCCATCATCCGCTGAAGTTAACGAAATACCGTCACAGGGATCAATGCCAGCAAGGTTTAATCCTTGACGAGTACCACCATTGAACATATCCGCAATTGTAGGAGCTCTAAAAGCTTCTGAATATTGGGCTCTAAATGCAATATCTTCATTAACTTCCCAACGTGACGAAATTTGCCAACTATCATTACGGCCAACATGGCTATAGTCAGTAGCTCGCCCTGCGATATTTACACCGAGTAATTTAACAAACTCAATGTCAGCTAAAATTGGGATGTCGAATTCAATAAAGAACTCATCAACATCGTATGAACCTTCTAAGCTGTCTATTTGAATACCACCCGTTAGTCCTGACTTTGTTGCCGAGTCAGGATGTTCTTCAGCGTATTCTTTACGTCGCTCATAACCCGCTGCAAAACCAACACTTCCTGCAGGTAAACTAAAGAGATCACTATTAGAAATAGTAGCAACTAATGTTTCTTGTTCTAATGTTCCATCAAGCGTGGTCAAATTAGTCCAAAAATTTTGCATTTCGTCTGTAAAAGGTTCAAAGACATTTGTCGGAACACAACCTATAGCAGCATAGGCTTCATCACGACATACAGCCTCACCAGTATTAGGATCTAAAATTACATCTGTCGCTTTTTTATATGCGACTTCATTAACATCGTTACCAGATTGATCATTGGTTACATGACCATAGTTGTAACTTAATTCCCAATCCCAGTTTTCTGCAAACGTTCCATCAATTCCCAATACGAATCGTGTTACAACACGTTCTGCATCAAAGCCACCTTGACCAAATTCATTAAGTCGGCCACGATAACCTATGGTTTGACTGTCATTTTCGGCTAAGGCAATTCTACGAAACTCGTCAGGTACAAAAGGGTTATCTATACTAATTTCGGCACCACGATATGATGAGCTAATAGCATATAAATCTGAAGGATTTGATGTTTCTGTTTTAGCATAAGTAAATTCAGCAAACGTGCGAACATCATCACTAATATAATAACTTGCTAATGCATTGAATAATGTTCTATCCATCGGCGTTGAGATCGTACGACTATCGGCATGTCGATAGCCATCTTTATCAACATTCCAGTCACCTACCTCACCGTTTTGCCATGAAACTTGTTCGTTACCTATATCATAACGCCAAGTTGGAGCATATGTACTTAAGTCAGCTGGGTTTAATACTTTTTCACCGTCAACTGTTCTTAATCTAACACCGGTAACTCCACGATCTCTCGAGGCTAAACCTTCTGATGTTGACCTTTCGAAATTGACAACAACATTACCTTTATCATCAGAAAAATTCCCACCTATTGTCGCACGGATTAAGTCACTTTTATTATCACCTTTTCCTGACTCACTAGTACGGGCCTCAACCTCAACACCGTCAAAATCATCTTTTAAAATAAAGTTAACAACACCTGCAATTGCCCCTGAACCATACGTTGCAGAACCGCCACCCGTGGTTATATCAATACGTTCAACTAAAGACGTTGGAATAGAGTTAATATCGGCGAGTACTTCACCAACATCACTCGATACATAACGTCTGCCATTAACCAGAACAAGCGTTCTTTCATGACCAAGATTTCTTAAATTAATTGTATTCATGCCGGTATTGGCATAGTTAAACCCAGCAGATTCATTAGTCAAACCACCAGCTACGCTTGGTAAGTCTAATAAAGCATCCATTACGTTTATATGGCCAGTTAAAGCAAGATCTTCAGCACTAATAGAAGTTATTTGACTTGGTGCTAAAGCATTCACTGAGCGAATTCGTGATCCTGTTACCACAATTCTTTCAACTGACTTTTCATCTTCAAGCTTTTTAACCTCTTCAAAGGCGGAAGCTGTATATGTTGGGATTGCTAGTGCAGCACTAATCAATATCGCCAACTTTGACAAAGAATGTTGTTGCCTATTATTTAAATTTTTATCCATGTATTTCCCCTACTGTTTTATATTATTGTATTTATTTTCAAAACCAAAATGGAACGTTCCTTAACCAAAACAACACCAAAAGCCAGTAAAAACGAGCAATTAAAAATAAAAACCGACATCAGAAACAATTAAAATTGGAACGTTCCAAATCCGTAATTTAACGGCTTTTAAAAAATAGTCAAACATTATTTATTTTTCGGTGGGTGTTTTTAGCTCGATTAATGGTTAAAATTTGTCTGTGACATCCATTGCTTATGGACGCACAGCAAAAATAATATTTTAATGTAAAATATTATTTTTGCTGTCGATTATCAAAGAAGGGAGAAATAATAAATTGAGCAATATTTTCAATGCTAAGTGCAAACGATGTGAGTTGATTGATGATTAAATAATAACTAACTCATGGTGTTACGAGATAAGGATTGATTTTATTAGCTTGACTCACGTTCCATTAAATCAATACCAACCAACACTTTATTTTTATTTCCATCTTTAATGTTCATTAATATTTGACAAACAGCGATAGCAATTTGATTAGCATCGACATGAATAGTTGTTAATGCCGGAGACATTAAACGTGAGTCTTCTAAATCATCGAACCCCACAACAGCTATATCTTTTCCTGGTTGCTTACCTGACGCTCTAATTTGCTCTATCGCACCATAAGCAATAACATCGCTGAAACATACAACAGCTTCAATATCTTCAGCAATTTCTAATACCTCTTCCATGGCACCTCGCCCACCATTACGGTTGGTATTAGATTGCACACATAACTTTCGAGAAAAAGGCACTTCGGCTAATATCATCGCTTCAGTGTATCCCGATAACCGCTGATGGTAATCAGATATGCTTTCATTACCACCAATAAAAGCGATTTTTTTATAGCCCTTTGTTAACAAGTGTTGAGTAGCTAATTTTGTTCCTGCAAAGTTATCGGGTAGTACGGTTGCGACATTGGCACCAGCCACTTCTCGCATAATATGCACAACAGGAAAGCCTTGCTTAACCAATGTGTTAACCCATTCAGGTGAAGTATTAGGGGCAGGACAAATAATAAAAGCAGCTACATTATATTCTTTTAAATTTCGCACTAAAGAGGTTTGAGTCTCAACGTTTTCACCACTGTTGACTAACATGGAAAACAACCCCATTTGACGAATTTGAATCTCTAAACCAACGGCTAACTGCGCTGAGTACGGGTTAGTTAAATCGTTGATAACAATGGCGATAAGGTTAGACTTCCTACTTCTCAGCGAAGCCGCATCACGGTTGTAAACATAGCCAATTTCATCAATTGCTTTCTCCACTTTTAACTTAGCTTTATCGCTAACCTTAGTGCTTCCCGTTAATACCAATGAAACAGTAGATTTAGATACACCAGCTTTTTCTGCTACGTCAAATACCGTTACATTTTTTGAGTTTTCATTTCTACTCATAAAGAACCTTTTTAAGGAAAATTGAAGCTATTGATTTTAAAGTGGTTGAATTATAACTAACTTGCCGTTATATTGATATAGCTTTTGGAACGTTCCAATTAAATGAATTATAATAAGGATAATACCTACAATGAATTGCTCATCAAATGAGAAAAGTAAGTCTAAGAAAACTTTTTCGCTTTGGGCTCTTAGCGCTATTACATTTATTGGCTTATCTGTAACAGTTTCGCTAGCTGTAAATGCTAAAACTGCCCCTTTAGTTCAGGCTAAGGACGTTACCCAATGGGTTGACCCATTCATAGGTACCGGCGGAGATGGACATACATTTCCTGGTGCTGTTATCCCTTTTGGTATGGTGCAACTAAGCCCAGATACTGCCGCGGTAAGCCGAGGTGTAGATCCGCAAAGTGAAATATATAAACACAGTGCGGGTTATCATTATGATGATAAAAGCATTACCGGATTTTCACATACCCATTTTAGTGGCACAGGTCATTCAGATCTAGGTGACTTACTTATCATGCCGATGACAGGGCCAGCAAAAACAGAGCCAGGTAGTGCCGAAGATCCGGATTCAGGTTATCGTTCTAGATTTAGTCATGAGCAAGAAACAGCCTCCCCCGGTTATTACTCGGTTGAATTGAGCGATTATAAGATTAAAGCCGAGTTAACAACGACTGCACGAACCGGCATGCATCGTTATACCTTTAAAGAAAATGAACAAGCTCACGTTATTCTTGATTTAACCGCCTCTATATATAACTTTAAAAACAAGGTGATCTGGAGTGATGTGCGTGTTATCGATAATCAAACGTTATTGGCGTATCGCTCTACCAATGGTTGGGCAAAACAAAGAGAAATGTACTTTGCTATCAAGTTTTCTCGACCTTTTGACAGTATCGAATTAATTAATCAGGACAATTCACGCTATCGTTGTAATGGCTGCTTAAGCAAGCAAGGTAATAAACCATCCACTATTGTCAACTCTGCCATTCAGCATACCGCAGGCAAAGCGATTAAAGTATTGACGCATTTTAACGAAGCTAATGCGGAACCGTTATTAATAAAGGTTGGATTATCAGCGGTTAGTCGTAAAAATGCTCTTGAAAATTTAACAAAAGAGAACCCAGATTGGGACTTTGATGGCATTCAACAACAGGCAAAACGTCAATGGCAAGAGCAATTATCAGTTATACAAGCTGATGGTGATAAACCACAAAAAAGACAACTTTACACAGCAATGTACCATGCATTACAAGCGCCTTCTATTTATCAAGATGTTAACGGCCAATATCGTGGTGTTGATGGTGAAATACATCAAGCTGAAGGTTTTGAAAACTATACGTTATTTTCTTTATGGGACACTTATCGCGCTTTACACCCATTACTGACTTATATTGCTCCTGACAAAGTACCCAATATGATCAAGTCTATGTTAGCGCACTACCAAGAAAGCTATGACAAGATGTTACCTATTTGGTCTTTTCAAGGTCACGAAACCTGGACTATGATTGGCTATCATGCGGTTTCTGTTATTGCCGATGCCTACTTAAAAGGTATTCGTGATTTTGACAGTAACCTTGCACTAAAGGCAATGTTAGATACTGCAAGCAACTCAAAATATGATGCGATTCCTGAATACTTAGCACATGGTTATGTTCCCATGGATAAACTAAGTGAGTCTGTTTCGATTACTTTAGAGTATGCCTATAACGACTATACGATTGCTCGCATGGCTGAAGCTATGGGGAAAAATGATCTTGCTAATAATTTCTATCAACGTGCGCAATCTTATAAAAGTCTTTTTGATCCAAGCGTTGGTTTTATGCGCGGCAAAGACAGCCAAGGTCAGTGGAACCCAAACTTTGATGCCGAAGATGCTAAATTAATGGGACCATTTACTGAAGGTAATAGCTTTCAGTATACTTTTTACGTACCTCATGATGTGAATGAATTAATCGGTTTAATTGGTGGTGATAAAGCCTTTGAACAGCGTTTAGATTTATTATTTAATAAAGAACTAAGTCATGAAAAGATTAAGGAACATGAGGATATAGCCGGATTAATTGGCCAATACGCACACGGTAATGAACCAAGCCACCATATCGCTTACTTGTACAATTACGCAGGTAAACCTTGGCGTACACAAGAGCGTATCCGCCAAATAATGGATACCCTTTCATCAGATCAACCAGATGGCCTAGCGGGTAATGATGATGTTGGGCAAATGTCTGCGTGGTATATTTTTTCGGCGATGGGCTTTTACCCTGTCGCACCTGGCGATTTAAGTTACGCAATAGGTGCACCGCAACTACCCAAAATTTCGTTAAAACTTGCTAACGGCAAAACATTCACCGTCATAGCCGATAGGATATCTAAGAAGAATAAATTTATTGAAAGTGTACGCTTAAATGGCAAACCGTTAGACCGCAGTTATATTACCCATAACGATATCATCAACGGTGGCACTTTAGAGTTTGTCATGTCGAAAAAACCGAATAAATCTTGGGCAATAGAGCAAAAAAATCGCCCGTCATCAATGAGCCTAAAATAATCTTCAAAAAATTAGCAGATAACCCAGATAACTACTGGGTTAAGGATAAATAATGCAAACTTCAAAAATAACAATCAGTTGTTTATTAACCATAGGTCTTTCAATTTCTGGTTGTAATAAATTAGAAAGTAATTCCGCTGATAAAAACAAAACCTCTGAGTCTAAAGCTCAATGGGTCGAAAATCCTGTCGATTATGTTAACCCTTTTATCGGCACAGAAGGTGTTTATAATCATCGTCAAGCATCTAATGTAGTGCCTGGCGCTGTTGTTCCTCACGGTATGTTTAACTTTGGTCCCGAGCATGCTTACACAGAAGACTTACTCAAAGAAAGCGAGCGCATGAGTAAACAAGTTCTCGATGAAAAAGGGCGTATTCCGGTTGGTCCTGGCGGTTATAATTATGGCGCAAGTCGTATTAAAGGTTTTTCATTTACCCGCTTATCAGGCACAGGTTGTTTAGGTGCATCGGGAGATATTCCGGTATTACCGTTTACTTCGCCGATAAAGCATTCTCCTGACACTGATATGCTTGATGCTTATTACAGTGCAGGCTTTTCACATCAAGAAGAAACGGCATCGCCTGGTTATTATCAAGTAAAAATGGATAACGGCGTTAATGTTGAATTAAGTGCAACAACACGTACAGGTATCGCACGCTTTACTTTTGACTCCCCTGAACAAGCAAAATTGCTATTTAGAAGCTCGTATTCGCAATTAGGCAGTGGCGACGCAACAACTCAAATAGACAAAGATAAAGGTGAAATAACAGGCTCTGTTACTAGCGGTAATTTTTGTGGTTATTTAGGTGAGTTTAATCGTCGCGATTATTATACCTTACATTTCGTCGCGCAATTGAATGTGCCGATTGCAAGTACCGGTAGTTGGCAGGATGACCAAGTTACTATCGATAGTACAAAAGCGAAGGGTGGTATGGGTTATGGTGAAAAAGGTATACCTAAGCTAGGCAAAGGATCCGGCGCTTGGGTTGGCTTAGATCTTACCCAACAAAAAACGGTAACTATGAAGGTCGGTATTTCTTATGTTAGTTTAGCCAACGCGCGTGCAAACTTAGCTAAAGAGCAACAAACCCTCCTAACGAATACAGCTAACAATAATGCTAAAATATTTGAACAGGTACGAGAAAATTCCTCACAAAAATGGAATAGTGCTCTCAAGAAAGTGAAAGTCGTTTCCAATAATAAAGATAAGTTAACGACTTTTTATACTGCTCTCTTTCACTCGCAATTTCATCCAAATGTATTCAGTGATATCAACGGACAATACTTAGGCTTTGATCAAAAAGTTCATACCATCGATGATAAACAAACTGCTCAATATGCTAACTTTTCTGGTTGGGATGTTTATCGCTCACAATTACAGTTAGTGACTTTACTTGACCCGACACGTGGCAGTGATATTGCACAGTCTCTGTATAATCAAGCCAATCAATATAATGGTGTTTGGGATCGTTGGACACATAACTCTGGCGCTACTGGAGTTATGAGTGGAGACCCTTCCACTATTGCCATTGCAAACTTTTCAGCATTTGGCGCAAGCAATTTTGATATTAATGGTGCTTATGCTTCTCTACTCAAAGCCGCTAATCAGCCAACATCGTTTGATTTAAGTAATGAAGGTTGCCCTGTTTTTTGTCGCGGACAGCATCCATCATTAGATCAATGGCAGTCTATTAATTATATCTCGGATCAATCAAATAGTTGGGAAGGAGCTTCAGAAACACTTGAACAAGCTTCAGCCGACTTTGCACTTTCTCAACTTGCGAAAAAACTTGGCGATGATAGCGCACATCAACAGTTATTAACGCGTTCTGGTTATTGGAAAAACCTTTTCAACCCAAATGCAACCAAGAGCAACGGTTATATCCAAGGCCGTAATAAAGACGGGAGTTGGAAGGCAGACTTTGATCCAAACAGTGGACACCTTTTTGTTGAAGGCAGTCCTGCACAGTATTTATGGATGGTACCATTCGATGGTAATGGTTTAAAAGATGTTGTCGGTGGTGACGAGGCAATGTCGACACGACTTGATAACCATTTTCATAAGCCTGATGGCAGCTGGGTATTATTTCGAGACAATGCGACTTACTCTGATGTATCAAACCAACCGTCAATCGCCTCACCATGGATGTATCTATTTACCGGGCATGCATACAAAACCCAAGATACAGTACGAGCAACAATAGAATTATTATGGAATAACACCACCAAGGGCATTCCTGGACAAGATGACCTTGGACAAATGTCATCTTGGTATGTTTTCTCCGCATTAGGCATGTACCCTTTGATGCCTGGTCGTGCTGACATGGTTCTTTCAAGCCCTGTCTTTTCAAAAGCACAAATTGGTAATTTAACGATTAATGCTCCCTACGCATCAAGTGAAAACCGTTATATTGAAAGTTTAAAAGTAAACAATGTGGATAGTACTAAAAGCTGGATTGACGATAGCTATATTTCAAAACCTGTGGAGTTAACCTTTAAACTTTCTTCAGTGCCTAACAAACAATGGGGAGCCAAACTTGCCGACCGCCCGATGTCATTTGCTACACAAGGTACAGAGTTAACCGGTACATCATTAACCGTTAGCGCTGCAGGAGCAAAATAATGGCTGGAAATATAGTTTCGACTTCAACCATTTACCAAACATCAGACGATAAGAATTATCACTTTGCATTTGCAGCCATGACCACTTTATTTTTTATATGGGGTTTTATTACTGCCTTAAATGATATTTTGATACCACATCTAAAGGCTGCATTTGACCTTAACTATGTGCAAGCGATGTTAGTACAATTTTGTTTTTTTGGTGCTTATTTTATTATGTCGCCACTTGCCGGTAAACTGATCAGTAAAATTGGTTACTTAAAAGGCATTATTACTGGTTTATTAACAATCGCTGCTGGCTGTAGCTTATTTTATCCTGCAGCTGAAATTGGTGTTTATTGGGTATTTTTAGCCGGATTATTTGTACTTGCTTCAGGAATAACCATTTTGCAAGTATCTGCCAACCCATATGTTGCCTCATTAGGTGCAGAAAAAACGGCAGCAAGCCGCTTAAACTTGGCTCAAGCCATAAACTCTTTAGGGCATACCCTCGGTCCTATATTTGGTACGGTTTTAATCTTTGGCGCAGTTGCCCATACAGAAGTGATTGACGCAAAGAGTGTACAGTTGCCCTATTTATTGCTTGCTGGGGCAACAATTATTATTGCGATTGGCTTTAAATTCCTTCATTTACCGACAATCGACGCTATTGCAGAAGTCCCTGATGAAGCGGCAGCTGATACCGGCAGCATTTGGCAACAAAAGTCTTTGCTATTAGGCGCCGCAGGCATTTTTCTTTACGTTGGCGCAGAAGTTTCAATCGGCAGTTTCTTAGTAAACTATTTCACGCAGGAAGATATAGCAGGGTTAACTGAGATGCGAGCTGGTGAAATGGTATCTTACTACTGGGGAGCAGCAATGATCGGCCGTTTTGCCGGAGCCTACTTAACTCGGATCATTAAACCTAGTTATGTACTAGCGACTAATGCTGTTTTTGTCATGATTTTACTCGCAATGACTATGTCTAGCAGTGGGCATTTTGCGATGTGGGCCGTGATATCTGTTGGATTTTTTAATTCTATTATGTTCCCAACAATATTCACTTTAGCAATTCGAGGGTTAGGACCGTTAACTTCTAAAGGCTCTGGTTTGTTATGCCAAGCGATTGTTGGTGGTGCAATTATCCCGTTAATTCAAGGTTATGTTGCTGACATTAGCTCTGTTCAGGCAAGCTTCATTGTTCCTGCTTTAGCTTACGTTTACATTTTAGCTTATGCGCTTTACACAGCAAAGAATACCCCAAATAAAGCAATTATTAACCAAGTAACAATAAAGGCAGAACTATGAAGCCAGTTATTTGTTTCGGTGAAGCCTTAATAGACTTCCTTAATACCGGAACACAAACTGATGGTTGTTTAGCTTTAAACGATTATCGTCAATACCCTGGTGGCGCCCCAGCAAATGCAGCGGTTGCTGTAGCTAAATTAGGTGGTAAATCTCTGTTTGCAGGCCAAGTTGGCAATGATATTTTTGGCGACTTTCTAGAGTCATCTTTACAAGCGTATAATGTTAACACTCAGTTTTTAAGTAAGCATGCTACGGCTAGTACAGCGTTAGCTTTTGTTACGCTTGACCAATACGGCGAAAGAACATTCTCATTTTATCGTAAAAATAGCGCCGATATGCTTTTTAAACGTGAACAAGTAGCTGATGAATGGTTTTCTAAAGACACTATATTTCATTTTTGCAGCAATACCTTAACAGAGCAAGGCATAGCGCAAAGCACTGAATATGCAGTAAACAAAGCACTGCAAACAAATGCTATCGTAAGCTTTGATGTAAACCTTCGTCATAACTTATGGCCTGAAGGCAAAGCAAATATTGATAGCGTTAATAATCTTATTAGAAGTGCGCATATTATTAAGTTTTCACTTGATGAGTTTAATTATCTTGCTTGCGGCAATAATGAAGATTACTTAACCTTTTGTTTTAAATGGAATTGTCAGTTAGTGATCGTTACCGATGGCGCTAACTCTATTGTCTATCATACAAGAAGTAACGCATATAGCGTGCAACCACCAACAATTTCAGCAATTGACACAACGGCAGGTGGCGATGGTTTTATCGGTGGCTTCTTATACGCACTATCGTATTTTGAACAGTTAAAAGAGTTACTTGAAAACGAGATAACTTTAAAAAAAGTGATTGAATTTTCAGCTCAATGTGGCGCTATAGCCGTAAGTAAACCGGGCGCATTTCCTGCTTTAGCAACACTTGATGATGTATTACCCAAGCTAGTTAGTCAACAAGCCCTCTCTTCTCAGAATCAAGTAACTTCACTTGATGTTTTTCTCCGGAGTTAATGAATGAATTTTTATGATGCTGTTTTTCTGAAAAAACACAGCCAAGAAATATTAGATTTTTATGATTATAACGTTATCGATAAAAATGGCGGTTACTGTCAAAATTTTTATGATGACGGCACAACCTTTAATATAGGCTTTAAACAATTAGTCAGTAGTACCCGTATCATAGTTAACTATGCTATGGCTGCCATTACGCTCGATAGACCTGACTATATAAAAACAGCACAACATGGCTTAGATTATCTTGAACAAGTGCATTGGCAAGATGATAGCCAAGGATATGCATGGACTTTGCAAGATAACATTCCTTTAGATATGACACAGCAAGCCTATGGTTATGCTTTTGTTTTACTAGCTTATGCTGCTGCTCATAAAGCGGGAATCATAAGTTCTGATAAAAAGCTAAACGATATTTATCAATTGCTCGATAAACGTTTTTGGCAAGCTGAATATGGCTTATATGCTGACACCTTAAATACAGATGGTGTATTGTCGGATTATCGCGGACAAAATGCCAATATGCATATATGCGAAGCTATGATATCTGCATATGAAGCCACCAATAATCTTATATTTTTAAAACGTGCAGAAATAATAGCTAAAAATATTTGCTGTAAACAAGCAGCTATGACTAATGATTTAATTTGGGAACATTATACCAGCGACTTTCAGACGGATTGGTTATATAACAAAGACGATCCTAAGAATCTTTATCGCCCTTGGGGCTTTCAACCTGGCCACCAAACAGAATGGGCAAAACTGCTTTTACAGATTAATAGTCATGCACCAAAAAAATGGTTAGTTGATAAAGCTCAACAACTATTTGACTATAGCTTTAGCAAGGCTTGGGATCAAACTCATGGAGGTTTAGCTTTTGGTTTTAATCCTGAAGGAAACTGGTGTGACGATGACAAATATTTTTGGGTGCAAGCTGAAAGCTTTGCCGCTGCAGCTTTATTATACAAGGTAACAAAAAATTCAAAATATTTAGAGCATTATCAATCCCTTTGGCAATATATTTGGCAACATTTTGTTGATCATAAATATGGCGCATGGTTTAGAGTTTTGCATCGAGATAATTCAAAGTACTCTAATGAGAAAAGTTTTGCTGGAGCTAAGTGTGATTACCACTCTTTAGGGGCTTGTATCGAAGTTATCAAATCACTTTAGATTATTTTTCAGTTCTTTTTTTATTAATACCACAAAAAATATTAGTGATTAGTTAAGTATAACCTAGCGGCTTATTGCGAGGTTATACTTAATAGTAAAGATAATTGGCTACTATTTATCTGCACGACCCATAAATTTACGTTCTTCTGTATTCACTTTAATTTTATCGCCTGTCGAAACATGCTCTGGCACCTGTATAGTTAAGCCAGTCGATAAAATTGCAGGTTTTGTACGCGCTGTTGCTGAACCACCTTTAATAGATGGGTCAGTTTCAGTAATAACTAGTTCAACACTTGAAGGTAAATCAATACCAACTGCCGCACCATCAACAAGAATAACGGATAAACCTTGAGTATCTTCACAAATAAATAAAACTTCGTCTTCAATACTCTCTTTATTTAGGTTATATGGTGTGTAATCTTCGTTATCCATAAACACGTACTCATCACCATCTATGTATGAAAACATTGAAGGGCGACGGCTTAAGTCTGCAAAGTTAAGCATATCTGAGTCTTTGAAGGTCTCATCTACTTTGCCACCTGTTACTACATCGTACATACGCATGCGATAAAGACTACCACCAGCACGGCCTTGAGGAACTGAACGTTCGATATCTCTTACAATGTAAACTTTTCCGTTATGCTCTATTGCAGCATTTTTCTTTATATCACTGGCCTTTGGCATGGATACTATTTCCTAAAATAAAATGTGAGGGAAAAATAACACGAACTCGACATGATGAAAATGCTTAGTCGGTGAATTTCTCCACTTTCAATGGTTCTATGAGTTGATTAGAGGTTTTTTAAAACAAAATCTAAACCGCCAGTAATTGAAGCCACTTGTGCAAGATTACAAGTTTCATCGTCTGATTTCGGACTATCAGGATAAACCTCGGTTGTTGTCATGTATTTAGCATCTGTTAAGCCCATACATAAACCTAAATCACGCGCGGCGTAATTTATTACACCGAACTGTTCAAGTGGTACACCGATCAATTTGCCGTCTGCATCTGCTGGCGCTATATGAGTTATTTTATCAACAGCTTCGATCATTGCTTTTTGAAAGTCTGCAGCGGGGGTTACACTATTAGCCACTAAATAGAATCCGTCAGGAATATTCCAATTTTTTTGCTCTATCGCATCTCTGGCTGAAAGTGCAGGCCTAAAGGTTGAATTGTCGGTATCTGTGGTTTCATGTAAGTCAATATGTACTAAAATATCGGCATTAAGTTCAGCAATATATTGCATGATTGCCGCAGACTCTTGCGCTGGGCTATTTTGATAAAAAGAACGATTTGGATCAATAGCGTTGGCATTCCAACGATTAATAGTTTCGTATCCCCAAGGACTAATACAAGGAGCAACGATAATATTAAAGTGTTCGCTATATTGGCTAGCTTTGGTTTTGGCAAAGTTCAATGCTCCTTGAACACCGCTAGTTTCATAACCGTGCACCCCACCAGTTACCAATACCGTTTTTTTATTTTCATCCCAGTCTTTAGTTTTTATAACAAATAGTGGATATCGACTTTCATCAAGAGACAAGGCACCGTATTGCTCAATAATAAAGTCTGCCTTCAATGCCATTATTTTTTCAACAACTTCATCTTGGTATGAACGCTTAATCGTTTGCTCTTCAAACCACTGAACATTTTCTTTTTCAGTCCATTTTTGACCAGGCGTTCCGATATGGTAAATTTCTTCTTGATTCATTTTCAATTTCTTATGATATTTTTAATATTACCTAGGAGTTTACACCGACAAATGAATATCAGTTAGATCATTATCAATAAATACGCTGATTCCACATAAAAAAAGGATAAAACCAACCAAGTAGTTTTATCCTTTAACGATTAGATTTTTAAAAAGCGCTTATTAAAGACAGTTTAAAACCGTATCTGCCACTTTCTTTGGTGCTAAACGAATATGATTAATAGACAAGTTAGCAGCGCCTAAAGTTCGAAGTTCAAAAGGCACTGCCACTTTATTAACCTGAAGGCCTTTTTGTGCAAAACAATGTAAACCAATTGACAGGTCCTGCCATTCACCCACGGGCATATTAGCTAACGAAGCTTGAATATCAATACGCGCCTGACAACTCGCTTGTGTATCTCCAATAGTTTCACAATTCATAGAAACATAGACAGGTTGATCAATGCTGCTATCTCTTTTCACCGTGAAGGTTAAGAATGCGTTTCTTTCGAGCTCTGCTGAAAGATCTTCTCTAAAACCATTGCTACTGATAAACTTTACCCCTGCATTTTCAGTACCCGATGTTTCGAGCTTAAAAGAGTCTTCTTGCACACTTTTATCAACAGTCCTATAAGAAATACCCGAAAGCCGTTTGCTATTGGAGTCGATTTCAGTTGTATGCTCTTGTGAGACTAACAACATTTCCCACGGTGCTATCGCCTTACCTAAGAAGATATCAGTAACTTGTTTGGTATTGACCACAACGTCTGACTGCTCAAGTAAATCGTCCCCTAAGCTATCTTCATCTTGATAGCTTAAACCAAAACCATAGCTAAATAATGCCGCTGGACCTTCATCAAAGCGATTAACAATTTGAGTCGGTGAATTAGGCCACGAGAAAGACAATTTACCTTTAAAGTCATATCGAATATTATTGTTTTTATCTAACAATAATACGTCAGCAATAGCTTTGCCTTCTGAACCAGGTAACCAAGCAGCAACAAACGCATCACTGGCATTAAGCTCAGCATTTACCCACATAGGGCGCCCACTAATAAACACAGCGACAACAGGTATTCCCTTTTCTTTAAATGAGTTAAGTAAGGCTAAGTCTTTTTTGTTACCACGTTGATATTCAAGATTATCAATATCACCATGCCCTTCGGCATAGGGGTCTTCACCAAAGATGACAATAGCAACATCAGGTTTTTCAGTATAACTACCGTCAATACTCAGTGTTACTTGACCACCGGCATCATTTACCTTCTTTTCAATACCAGAATAAATAGATGAAGCACCAATAAAGTCGGTATTTTTATTACCGGTTCCTTGCCATGTAATACTCCAGCCACCTGATTGCTTACCGATATTATCAGCAGCATTGCCTGCCACTAAAATACGTTGCTGTGCAGATACGGGCAACAAGTGACCTTTATTTTTCAAAAGTACTAATGACTCTCGAACGGCCTGACGAGCGACTTTTCGGTGTTGCTCGGCACCTATTAAAGCAGTTTTACTCGATAAAACACGATTTGCAGGGCTAGGTTTTTCAAAAAGCCCTGCACGCAGTTTTACCCGTAAAATACGCGTTACCGCATCATCAATACGAGACTGAGGAATATCCCCTTTATTTACTTGTGCGATAATATTTTCATAAAGAGGTTTCCAAGCTTCTGTTGGAACCATAAAAATATCTAAACCTGCGTTCACGGCCCTTGAACAGTTTTCTTTTATACAGCCTTTAACTTGTCCGTGACCATTCCAATCACCCACGACAAAACCGTCAAATCCCATTCTATTTTTGAGAACATCGGTTAAGAGGTACTTATGACCATGAACTTTTTCCCCTTGCCAACTATTGAAAGAGGCCATCACTGATTGGGCTCCCGCCGTTAAGCCCCCCACATAACCTTGCGCATGAAGAGTAAAGAGTTCTTGCTCTGTCGATAAATTATCACCTTGGTCATCACCACCTGCTGTACCACCATCACCAATAAAGTGTTTAATGGTACTAATGACGCGCTTGTCACCTAAAAAGTCCTTATTAGCATGACCTTGTAAACCTTTCACTATTGAAGCAGAGTAAGTACGTACAATTTCAGGATCTTCTGAATATCCTTCATAAGTTCTTCCCCAACGGTCATCTCTAACAACTGCAACGGTAGGAGCAAAAACCCAATCAATCCCAGTCACCATGACTTCTGTAGCTGTTATTTCAGCTATTTTTTCAATAAGCTCAGGGTTATTTGTAGCCCCTAAACCAATATTATGAGGAAAAAGAGTCGCACCAATAACGTTGTTATGGCCATGCACAGCATCAGTTCCCCACATGGTAGGAATACTTGAACCATCTAATGAGTCGTCAACGGATGCTTGATACATTTTTTCAGCCAACGACACCCAGTCTTCCGGTGTCGAATGCTTGTTATTATTTGGGAAAGCCC
>Ga0209395_1003811_pt1 | contig 18298 bp, 15 predicted proteins | sample GOMGulsemesocosm_3_FD_184635 | JGI IMG/M metagenome (GOLD analysis project Ga0209395, IMG submission 184635) | Methane-oxidizing microbial communities from mesocosms in the Gulf of Mexico - GOM9D Gulf of Mexico (SPAdes) (version 2) | ecosystem: Environmental > Aquatic > Marine > Cold seeps... | reverse complement strand
GTCGAGAGGCTTGTTGTAGCAGGTGGCCCCCAGCGCGTTAAAACGATCAGTTAAGACTTGCTGGACATTAGCGGTAAACACCGCAATGTGAGCATTGGGTTGCAATGACTGCATTTCAGGCAATATTTCAAGACCCGTAGTATCAGGCATATTGTGATCGAGTGAGACGAAATCGAAGCTTTGTTTAGCGGCCTCTTCCAGCGCACTTTTACCGTCGCATGCCTGTGTCACTTGCCATTGCGGGTAATTAGTTGCAATGACTTTAGCAAAAATCATACGGGTTAAACGGCTATCGTCTACAACTAAAATTTTCTTACAACTTGTCATCATGTATTCCTTCTTAACGCGCTTAACCGCTATCTCCAGATAGCCTACCTAAGGTTAAGCGCCTACTTAAACTTTATTTAATATAACTATTGTAAGCAGACTTTTTTTTATAACTCAACATAAATTAATGTTTTTTTATGAGGTTTCATGCTTATACTAGTCCTAACTAATGAGGCAATACAATAAATCGAAGATAGCGGTTTAATATAAGGACGAACCAATGACCCAGTCTGCTACACAGCACGCCAGAGAAACTCAGCAAGATGATGTCACGCAAATACTGACCTTCAGTTTGAATAACGAAGAGTACGGCGTAGACATATTGTGTGTTAATACCATTAGAGAATGGACGCCGGTAACGACACTGCCTGATATGCCAAGCTACATTCGTGGTGTATTTAACCTTAGAGGTAATATAGTTCCAGTAATCGATCTCCGAGAGCGCCTATCGATGCCGCTCAGGGATCATGATCCAACAACAGTGGTTATCTTACTTAACGTTATACACTTAGGCACAGAATTGGTCATTGGCATCGTCGTCGACTCAGTATCTGACACGTACACGATAAAACCACAGGACATCAAGAAAAACCCTAAGATTGGTGCTCATGCCCATGTGGGATACTTAATGGGGTTGGTGGAGTTAGGGGAGGAACTGATTTTATTACTCGACATCTCTAAAATACTTAGCGATGCACACTTCGCTCAGGTCAGCGATCTAAACCAAGACTAATGACCATTAAAAAGAGCGCCAAATCAAAAGATTATGGCGCTCAAGTTTATCCATTCCACTGATATACCGCCTCAACGACACTACCATTTTCGTGATAACTCAAACTCTGACACAGATCTCTGACTAATTTTATGCCGCGACCGCTAAAGTGATTCTGAGCAAGATGAGTAGTCCCCCTGTTGTCAATCCAAGGCGAAAACTCAAAACCACTACCAGAATCAATCAAGGTGATAGACAGCAGACCACCGCCTGAGAAGGAACGATGTTCCAACTTGATCTTGACATAACCACCGCCAATATTTTTCATCCGTTGCTCTTTCTCCGTAAAATACTGGGCAAAGCCCTCGGGAGAGTTTTTTAGCTCTGAACTCAGTCCCAGCACGCCATGATCTAGCGCGTTGATATACAACTCGGTCAGCACGGTAAATAGTTCATGCCAATGCTCACCAGGCCCCTCTATCTCTTGTATCTGATTGATGATCAAAGGTATCGGATTGACCGAGGCCAACTTTTCTCCCGCGATAGACATTTGCCACGCCCAAAAGTCGGTTTGAGCGTCACCGACATTGTCAGAGTCGTAGATCGGAATATCACGGTCGCGCTCCTTAATAGCCCCTAACGATTCATAACGCGACACATCACAATTAATATCCATCAAGGAAATATCATCATCTTGCTGCAAATCTTCGCAAAACACTTCCAATGCGGCAATGATATGGCCCTGAACATCACCATTAGTAAAACCAAGACGGCTTGCGTCAATTAAACGGTCTTCACCGAAAAACTCACCGGCGCGATTTCTTGCTTCAACGATACCATCACTATACATAATGATTCTGTCGCTGCTCCCCAACGGAACTAACTTGGGCTTCATATCACCGATGAGACTACTGGTGATGCCTAGTGGCGGATGAAAGGATGATACACGTTCCTTCAAATCGCCGCTATTGGCCTCGAAGACAAACACATCTTCCATGCCGGCATTCCAAATGTAGGCCACCCCTTCAGCGACAGACAACGTGACCATTTGCACCGCGAGGAACATATGGGTCGGTAACAACTGATGCATTTTACGATTGATTTGCTTGATAATCTCTAAAGAAGCATAGCCTTTGTCGGTCATTGCACGAAACGTGTCCGACAGTGGAATAGCACCAATCGCCGAACTCAAACCGTGTCCGGTAAAATCACCGAGTAACACATTAACATCCCCGTTAGGGCACAGCGCGGTTAACTGAACATCACCACTAAAGGTTTCTGCTGAGCGCTTAAATATTTTGATATGTTCACCGGCGATATTGCCTTTCTCGACCACTTCACTAAACAACCCCTCCGCCAGTTCCTCATCATTTTGACGCTCCGCCGTTAAGGTGGAAAGCTTACTGTAGATGTCTGAGATGCGAAATAGGGAATGAATCTTCGAGCGAAAAATCGCGGTCGAAAAAGGCCTAAACACGATATCGTCAGCCCCGGCTTCAACACAGCCATTAATATCGGTCTCGTTGAGATAAGGTGAGATAATGATAATTGGGACAAAACTACCACTGGCTAATGCCTTTATTTCCCGCACCGTATCCAGGCGTGAAGGGCCGTCACCGTAGTCAATCACCACGAGATCTGGCCGGTCCTGATAAAACTTAACCATCCCTTGCATGCCGTCTCTAGTCGCGCTGACCCTAAAGCCTTCTTCCCTAACAATCTGTTCGAGACGGGCGAGATGATCAGCATTAGAGTCGATAATCAAGATGTGGTGATCTTGTGATGACATAAGCGCTACTACCTTACAATTTCCATCAGATGATGAAACTGTGCAATCTCTAATATCTTATTAATTGAATCATTAGGACGCTCAATAACAATTTTTCCCTTAATCTTATCGGCATGTTCTTTGAGCAATAACAACATCCCCAGCGCCGATGAATCCATGTAATTTGCGCCACTTAAATCGAGTCTAAACTCGGTGCCGGCCAGGTTACAATCGCAATAACTATCTCGAAAAACCTTGTATTGAGAGAAATCAAAACGGTCTGAAACTGTGATTACGACGTCTTTACTGTTGTTACTTGCTGTACTTACGATAGCCATATAAACTCCATTTATAAATGCATTAAAATAATTCTACTTCGCCTTCATCCATATTCTTCTGGGCGACGGTACGATGATGAGATGGTTGCAACCCTTGATGTGTTACTGAGTTACAAACATTTTCTAACTCAATAAGTTGCTGTTCAAAGGGTAATGAACTGCTACTCATTAGCGTTAACTGCTTACTGATTTTCTCTAGTTGACTGACGTTTTCTGCCATTGATTGTAGCGATTGAGTCGTCATGTCCTCAAATTGTAATGATTGAATAGCACGACCTTGCGCGCTATTTATCTGCTGTGTAAAACTTGAAATTTGTTGTTCTACTGCTTCGCTAACGCGCGATGCCGACTCAGTTAAAAGCGCGCTCAATTGTTCGATACAGTCTTGCTGTTCTTCGCTAAGTGCCTGCAAGCGATAAAACGACTCACTCATGCCACTGGCCCCCCCGTTGATCAAGAGACAACCACGTTCCAATTCGTTACTCAATATCTCACATTCAAACTGCAACGCCACTCGCAGCGCTTCGAGCATCTGACTCAACTGCGCTTGACTGACACTATTAGGCACCATAACTGGGTGAGTGGTAATAGAAGGGGCGTCGTCAGCCTCCAATGCCGCGGTTGCAACAGGCGTGTCAAGTTCAACGTGCATTAAGCCAAAGACACCTGCCACCGATACAACGGCTGCAATAATAGCAACCTCCTGCGGCAATGGCATGAAGATAGAGAATACTAAACTCAATGCACCGATTAACGCGGCACTAGCGGCGATTAACTTAAGGAGTGGCATTTTCACTTCTCACTTTAGCAAATTTCTTCACGCTAGAGCGTTGACGTACCTCAGACAAAATTATTTGAGCAATCTTAGGCAATGATTCGACAGCACAATACGCGTTCAGCGAGTGGGCAACGCCGGGCATCCCCCACACCATGCTGGTCGCCTCATCTTGCACCAAGGTATAATGCCCCTTCTCTTTCAGTGCTAATAGTCCTTGTGCTCCATCATCCCCCATACCGGTTAACAACCCAGCATAGACTTTAACACTATCTAATTTAAGCAACGAATTATACATTACATCCACCGACGGCTTATGACGATTGACCGGATCGGAATCATTAAGACGACACTGGTAACTACCCTTAAGCTCGACGATAGTAAGGTGCATACTCCCTGGCGCCACGTAAACATTACCGCGCAATAGTTGTTGACCATCTCGCGCTTCATGCACCGTCATCGCGCTATTATCATTAAGACGTTTAGCAAAGCGCTTACTAAAGCTCTCAGGGATGTGCTGGGTGATTATCACCGGTGGCGAATCTTTGGGCATTTGGCCGATCACTAATCTTAATGCTTCGGTCCCCCCCGTTGATGCGCCCAGCGCAATAATTTCATGCTCTAATTTCACGCCGCCGAACATCGGTTCAACCGCAGTAGTAGGCGCCTGCTTAACTAAACGCGTGAGGTCGACCGATGCAGCAAATTTAATTTTTTCGTATAACGAGCTATTAAATTCGTTGAGATTACCCATCAAATCATTAGAGCGTGGCTTTGCAATAAAGTCGACCGCCCCTAACTCGAGTGCTTCTAGCGTGATATCGGCACCCTGAGTCGTTAGCGTCGAGAGCATAACCACCGGCATCGGTCTTAAGCGCATCAAATTGCGCAAAAACGTAATACCGTCCATCTTTGGCATTTCGACATCTAAGGTGATGACATCGGGCGTATGCAGCTTAATCAAATCCCTGGCCACGAACGCATCTTCGGCGGCGCCTACAATTTCAATATCATCATACTTGGCGAGTACCTCGCCGAGTATTTCTCGTACCAACTTCGAGTCGTCTACTATCAATACTTTAATTTTTTTCATCAGTTCTACCTAATCAAATAACTCAACATCATTATTGTCATGCTCGATTTGTTGCTTACGCTGACTCTCTATTTCAAGCGCTAAATAACGATCGTGTTCTTGTGATTTCAACTTATTAACCAGTAACTTACCAGTCAACGGGCTGTATAAAATTTTGCGCGGATTATGTCCCCCCAAGTCTTCGGCAGTGATACTAAAGCCTTCTGTATCCATAAAATTTTTGACGAACGTAATGTTACTGCGGCCGATATCATTCATGCCACCGATCATATTACCGCCGCCGACTAACTTAATTTCAAAATTTTCTCGTCGTCCGCCATGCTTAATAATCGCATTGAATAGCTGCTCCATCGCGAACACGCCATAACGGTTAGAGGATGAGAGAATGTCGCAACTAGCATCAGGCAATAAGAAATGATTAATGCCGCCGATACCACGTTGAGGGTCTCTAACACAGGCGCTGACACAAGAGCCAAGCACCGTCGTAATTAACTCATCTTGGCCACTGACATAGAAATCGCCTGCCACAACCTTGACGCCAAAACGTTGATGCTGGGGCATCCAAAATCGCCTGATATGCTTAAACTCAGGAAAAATTGGTATGTCGCTAGCTTGGGGTCTTAACGATTTTACTTCCATGTTCACCTTTACCGCTATAACTTTTGATACATCGTACGTCCAAGCAATTGATAGTCTTTCATCGACCGCGCTGGCGTTTCAGAATGACCTAAGCATAATAAGCCACCAGGCTTAAGCAGCTTAGTCATGCGATCTAGCACACGATTCTGAGTTTCTTTATCAAAATAAATCATCACATTACGACAGAAAATCACATCCAACGGCTCATCAATAGGCCACTCTTCCATCAAGTTACATTGCTTGAATTCAATCATCGCACGCAGCTCTTGCTTAACAATCACATTGTCGTGTTGATCGCCTTTGCCCTTCAAGAACCCGAGGCGTTTTCGCCCAATGCTCAAGCCATCGATCCGCTCCTGACCATAGATACCGCTTTGCGCTTTAGCCAACACATTCGTGTCAATATCGGTAGCAAGGATATTTACATCCCAGTTGGCTAAATCGATTGGCGATTCTGCTAAGGCAATCGCCATGCTGTACGGCTCCTCGCCGACGGAGCAAGCCGAGGACCAAATTCGCAACTTGCGCTGACCGACTTTTTCCAAGGCCGGTATATAGACCTTTGTCAAATGTTCAAAGTGGTGTGGCTCACGATAAAACGAGGTAAGATTTGTTGTCATCGCATTGATGAAACTTCCTAACTCCTCTTTCGACTCATCAAGATAGCGCAAATACTCAGTAAACCCTTGCATGCCTAACGCCCGAAGACGCCGCACTAAACGGTTGTAGACTAAGTCTTTCTTATGGCTGGCCAATGATATTCCCGCCAGCGCATAAATTTTAGTCTTAACCTGCTCGAAGTCGCGTTGACTGTATTCAAACTCGCGCTCCCGTTCCTGCTCGCGAGCGCGAGCAGGAACGGATCTAGCGACCACGCTCATTTAGAATTCTTCCCATTCTAAGGTCTCTCTAGACTCAGCTGTCTTAACCGCTGGAGCCCTTCTGGTATTCACCGCTGGGATAGTTCTACGCTGTGTGCTTGGCGCCACTGACGCCGTGCCCTGACTTACCGCAGAGAAGAAACCCATTAGGCGACGCAGTTGCACCGCCTGCTCTTCCATTCCTTCAGAAGCTGCCGCAACTTCCTCAACCAAGGCTGCATTTTGTTGCGTGCCTTCGTCCATATCGGAAACAGCCACATTAACCTGATCGATGCCGGTCGCTTGCTCTTTACTGGCCATCGCAATTTCGCCGACGATGGTTGATACTTCGTGGATTGCGCCAACGATATCGCCAAGTGCCTTACCAGACTCGTCAACAAAGCGCCCGCCTTCTTCGACTTTTGCAACACTGTCACTGATCAAGCCTTTAATTTCCTTCGCTGCGCTGGCACTACGCTGTGCTAAGTTACGAACTTCAGCCGCCACCACCGCAAAACCACGACCTTGCTCACCTGCACGCGCCGCTTCAACCGCCGCATTAAGTGCTAACAAATTAGTTTGGAATGCGATCTCATCGATAACACCAATGATCTCAGATATCTTGTTGCTGGCGTTGCTTATTTCACTCATTGAGTGAACGACCTTGCTCGAAATCTCGCCGCCATTCTCAGCCAATTCTTTAGCGTTTTCAGCTAATAGATTTGCTTGCGCTGCATTGTCGGCGTTTTGACGAACCGTCGCGGTCATCTCTTCCATGCTGGCCGCGGTTTCTTCCAGACTCGCTGCCTGTGCTTCTGTGCGTGAACTTAGCGTTGAGTTGCCTTTTGATATCTCTTCGGCACCCGAGGCGATTGCACCACTGGAATCACGAATTTCGCCAACGATCTCTTCGAGCTTGACCATCGCACGTTGCAATGATTCGTCGAGTTCAGCAAACTCGCCCTCAAAGTTACCTTGCATTTGAGAGTTCAGTTCACCTTCAGCCAGATCACCTACCACACGCTTGACTTCACCAATAGGCTCTACAATCGCATCTAGCATCTCGTTCATGCCTTTAGCCACATTACCGATAAAGCCTTCGTATTTACCGGCGTCAAGACGAGTATCGAGTTTACCGCGCGACGCATCTCTAATCACAAGCTCAACTTCAGCTTCAGCCGCAAGCTGCTGCGTCACATCGCCCCATTCCACCACGGAGCCAAGACGCTGACCATATTCATCGACTACTGGCGCGGCAATTAAGGTGAACTTACGTGGGCCAACGGAAATTTGCGTTTTAAAGGTTTCTTTCATCGCACTCAACAGGCGCTGTTGATGAGTTGGATCTTTGTGGAACACGTCAATATTGGCGCCGAGCAAATTGTCCGCATCAAAGTTTGGTAGATGAGTACGAATATCCTGTTCTGCAGCTTTGAGCATTGTTTGGACAGCGCCGTTAAGGTAAATAATATTACCTTGTGGATCGGCCATCATTACCGATGACGTTACATTGTCTAACGCGACCTTAATACGTTCGCCTCGTTGTGCTATTTGTTTGGCGTCGTTAACTTCAAAGCCTAACTTAATTTGGGTCGATTTGATCGCCCGCAACAATTCGCCACCTTCACCGTCTTGGGTCACACAAATATCGCGTGTGTAATCCCCTTCAATCAACATCCGAATCTCTAATAATGCCTTGTCAATGGATGGAATAACCGTATTGCTTAAGACGCGTAGCGAACCAAACCCTAAGATTCCGATTCCGGCCAGCGGACCTAGGGCGGCCAATGCTGGTATCCCAGTAAATAATAGAGGAATGCCAATGGCTGCTGATGTAACTGTCGATGCTGCTAACCACTTGCTCAAGGTCCTAGAAAAATTCTTCGCCACCACCGAACTTGGCGCTGGTAACGTCACTTCATGGCTATTTAGTTTTTTGTATAGCGACTCTGCCGCTGCAATATCAGACTCTGCAGGCATCGAGCGCACTGACATATATTCAATCAGGCGGCCATCTTTATACAGTGGCGTGACATGAGCCGTAACCCAGTAGTAGTCACCATTTTTACAGCGGTTCTTTACGTAACCAACCCAAGGACGTCCTTGTTCAAGCGTTTTCCATAAATCATCAAATGCCGCTGATGGCATGTCAGGGTGACGCACAATGTTATGATGCTCACCGACCAATTCGCTTTCGCTAAAACCACTGATCGCGATAAACGCGGGGTTGACGTAAGTGATGATCCCTTTTAAGTCGGTTTTCGTTACTAAATCTTGACCTGGAATAAGGTCAACACGACGATTAGTAACTGGGGTATTATTCCTCATGCTTGTTCTCCTTGGATGTTGTTCTTGCTATGCAACATTATCATTGTGTGTTTGTGCTAACTCGCCTGAGTTAAGCAATGCGTCTGCGTCTAATAAAATAACCATTTGTTTTTCTACGGTGGTTAGGCCGATTATAAATTCGTCATCAATCACACTGACATTCGCCGGTGCAGCATTAATATTGTTAATTTCTATATCATAGGTTTCACGAAAAGCGTCGACAGATAGTCCCATCAAGCGATTCTTACGCCCATCGAAGATGTTTAGCACGATCACGATACGATTCTTGAGCTCGGCACCAGAGGTGAGTCCAAACCGGGCGCGTAGGTTGATGACCGGAATTATCTCGCCACGTAGATTGACCACTCCTTCGATATAAGCCGGACTGTTTGGCACAATCGTGGAATCAGTCCAATCGCGTATTTCCTGAACCTTTAAGATATCGAGTGCATATTCTTCGCCCGCTAAAATGAAGGACAGAAATTGCTTGGTCTCTTGCGCTGCTATGTCACTGAATTCACTCACGCACATGCTCCTTGCAATGTTGGTTGAGCCATTATTTCGTTGGGCTTGCTCTGCTTAAGATTATTGAGACCCTTAGTATCCACAATCAACGCCACGCCGCCATCACCTAAAATGGTTGCACCGGAAATCCCTTCAACGGCCATATAATTAGACTCTAAGCTTTTAAGCACCACCTGCTGCTGATCCTTAAGCTCGTCGACCACTAACGCATATTTACTGCCACTACTCTCGACAATAATTACCATGCCTTCATCGAGCTTGCTCGTTTTTGGTGGCAGCGAAAATAACTGACGAATACTGTATAACGGAATATATTGCTCGCGATAAAGGTAGAGGCTCTGTTGGCCAGCGATTCCTTTGAGCGCTTCTTGTTTAATTTGTATCGACTCGACGATTGAGATCAATGGCACGATGTAAGTTTGTCCGGCCACTGTGATCAATTGACCATCCAAAATGGCGAGTGTTAGCGGTAGGCTTACTGAGAAAATTGAACCCTTGCCTGGGGTCGAGCTTAATGAAACATGCCCACCCAGGGATTCGATATTACGACGTACGACGTCCATACCGACACCGCGACCAGACAGATCACTTACTTCGTCTGCAGTTGAAAAGCCTGGTGCAAATATCAGCTCGTTAATCTCTTGATCGCTCAACGTTTGTTCTGTGGTGATAAGGCCTTTCTCTAACGCTTTTTCTTTAATTCTTGCGGTGTTTAAGCCACGACCATCATCGGAAATATCGATGTTGATGTAGCCACCTTGGTGGTACGCGTTGAGATGTACTGTGCCGGTTGGATCCTTGCCAGCGGCCACACGTTCATCCGGCATTTCTAAGCCATGGTCGAGTGAGTTTCGAACTAAATGAACCAGCGGGTCGCCAATTTTTTCCATCACTGTCTTATCGAGTTCGGTGCTTTCACCGGTGAGTTTAAGCTCTATCTGCTTGCCCAATTTAGTGCTGATATCATAAACCATGCGTGGGAAACGGTTGAACACGAAGCTAATCGGCAACATTCGAATTCGCATCACATCTTCTTGCAGCTCACGGCTATTGCCTTCAAGCTGAACGAGTCCCTCTCGCAACCGAGTGACAATCTCGTCTTCAACATCAATCAGTTCATTACCAATTTGCTTAAGCATCGCTTGAGTAATGACCAACTCACCGACGCGGTTAATCAAACCATCTACCTTGTCGATACCGACACGAATAGATCCAACAGCGGCGGCCGGTGGTTTACCGCTTTGGCCAGTTGGTTTAGGTGTGGCTGGTGCACTCGGTGCCTCATCTTCTTTGGCTGGTGCGCTGGCTTGACTCGTTGGCTCTTCGATTAACTCCTGCACTTCTTCACTAACTAAAGGCGTGATGGTGAGTTCACATTCATCCTCAACCCACTCAAATACTTCTTCAACGTCACCCGCGTCACAATCTGAGATCAATGTCAGCTGCCAACTTAGGTGGCATTCTTGAGGATCAAGCTTAATCAGTGGTGGCAGTTCGTTCATTATTACCACTGCCGTAAGGTCACCTAGTTCTTCAAGCGCTAGAAACAGTCGTAACACATCGTTACCGGTCTGGAGTATTTCATGAGAAGGGATAAAGCCAATCAACCAGCCATCACTGCCATTAGCTGCCGGCGCTGTCGATGAGATATTGGATTCCACTGGCGACGGCGTCGACGATTGTGGCGCATCGCCACCATTAAGACTCGCTTGGATAGCCTCGAAATTTTGTTTTATGCTGACGTCATTACATTCAATGCCGTCGCGCGCCGACTCAATCAGTAAGCGTATACAATCGACTGACTTTAATAATAAGTTGTTGTCATGTGTCGTGATAGGACGACGACCGTCACGCATTTCATCAAGCAGTGTTTCCACTTCATGAGTAAAATCGGTAACGTGGTTAAAACCAAAGGTGCCAGCGCCACCTTTAATTGAATGTGCTGCGCGGAATATCGCGTTAATAGTGTCGTCGTCACCTTGCTCAAGATTAAGCAGGCTTGATTCCATTAATTCCAATCCTTCAAAGCTTTCTTCTAGGAATGTTGGAATAAACTGTGAAAGATCGATGCTCATAATAATTACCTTATTACGCGTTTAATGGTCGACAGTAGTTTGTCGGGATTGAACGGCTTAACCAGCCAGCCAGTCGCGCCGGCATTTTTACCACGCGTCTTCATTTCTGGAGAGCTTTCGGTCGTTAAGATCAGCACGGGAGTGAACTTAAATCCCGGTAATAGACGAAGCTTACTACACAAGGTAATTCCATCCATCACTGGCATGTTGACATCGGTTATCACTAGATCAAAGCTACCACTTTGTGCCTTCGCTAAACCATCCTTACCATCTACCGCTTCGACCGTCTCATAAGACTGTTGCTTAAGGGTAAATGAAACCATGTTTCGGATCGATGCAGAATCGTCCACTACTAAAATTCTCGCCATGAGATATTCCTATTAATATTAAATTAATCTAACTTCAGGATTTCTAATAATCCAAGATGCAATGCATTATCAACTAATTCGTCTGATGTATTACTCCAGCTAACATTTATTTTTCGTCGTGCCAATTCAACAAAAAGTGCCACCAGCAGTTGTAAGCCTGCTGTGTCTGTTTTTGCTAATGCTTGCGCGTTAATAATAACGTTGCTGTTGTCGCTAAGTTCAGCGGTGATCTGAGAGATGTCTTCGAAATAGGATGTGATCATCGCTATGTCTAGAGAGTGCGGTAGGTCTATTGTTACTGCATCCATTCAAGTTCCTTAGAAAACAATCCATTGGTGTTAATGTTTAGCAATCTTTGCCTATTTAAAATTTAGCATAACTAAGTAATTAGGATAGAGTCAAGCAAAAAAATGCCCCGAAAGGACTAGGAATATAATTCCGCGACCATATCAGGGCAGTAATTGAGCTATTCTAGCCAAATCAAGTTGTTAAGTAGCCCTCTTGCTGGCCTCTATTTTAACGCTACGCAGCACTAAATAACCAATGATCCCCGAGGCAAATGAGCCCACTAAGATGGCTAATTTATCGGCGAACATAAATTGTGTAGGGTCACTAAAAGCCAAGGAATTAACAAACAAGCTCATTGTAAAGCCTATCCCGGTGAGGATTGATACACCGTAGAGCTGTACCATACTACTGTGTTGCGGCATCTTGGCTAAGCCTAATTTGATGGCGATAAAACTAAAGCCAAATACCCCCACTTGTTTACCGATAAACAAACCTGCGGCTATGCCCATTGGCACCGGCGTTAGAATTTGCTCGGCGGAAATAGATCTAAAGTCAACACCGGCATTAACAAACGCAAACAGTGGTAATATTAAAAATGCGACCCAATAATGTAGGTCATGCTCCATCGATTTAAGCATCGAACGGCTACTCTCGACCACTTGCCCAGGCTTTTGACTCAACGGGATGGTAAAGGCTAACGCGACGCCTGCTAAGGTTGCGTGCACACCAGATTTGAGCACGCTGACCCATAGCACGACACCGACCAAAAGAAATGCAGCCTTGCGATCAACCCCAAGACGATTCATGATCACCAGTGCGCTAAGTGCCATCGCTGCAACCGCTATTGATAAGGTGGATAGCTCGGCCGTGTAAAATAGCGCAATGATCACGATAGCACCGAGATCATCGATAATCGCCAGAGCCATCAAAAATATCTTCAGGGACACGGGTACGCGCTTACCTAACAGCGATAACACGCCTAAAGCGAATGCAATGTCAGTTGCGGTAGGGATAGCCCACCCTTGTGTGCCGGCGCTGTCCGTGCCGACGAAATATAGATACACCGCCGCCGGTACGACCATGCCGCCTAATGCCGCAAAACCAGGTAATACAACCTGAGCTGGTGTCGATAAATGCCCCTCGATTAACTCTCGCTTAACTTCGAGTCCTATCAGCAAAAAGAACACAGCCATCAAACCATCATTGATCCAAAGGAGTAAGGGTTTGTCGATATGTAAAGCGCCGAAACGAATTTCTACCGGAGTATTTAAGAAGGCGTCATAAAGTTCTGATAGCCCGGTGTTTTTCAACAGTAAGGCGATAATGGTGACAAAGATTAGGACAATCCCTGCCGACGATTCTTTTTTGATGAATTCATCAAGTGCATTCATATGCTAACTCCCAAGTAAAATAGAAGGCCATATTAATTGAATAGACGAAAAATGTCGACATAATATGTCGTCATTTGACGCCTCACTCTGTACACTTTAGCGGATTTTTAGCGATTACACGTTATTGTTTTGCGCGAACTGCGCCATAAAGTCCACCAGCGCTTGTACACCGCTAAGTGGCATCGCATTATAAATGCTGGCTCGCATGCCACCGACACTACGATGTCCCTTCAGTGCCATTAAGCCCTGTGCTTCCGCCTGTGCTATAAACTGAGCGTTGAGAGACTCATCGCTAAGATAAAAGGTGACATTCATTCGCGAGCGGTATTGTGGGCTAACTTTACTCAGGTAAAAATCATTGGTGTCGATGAAATTATACAGTAACGCCGCTTTTTGCTTATTAACTTCTTCCACCGCCGCGACGCCGCCATTATCGAGCAACCATTTGAAGACTTCACCCGCTAAATACCAAGCAAAGGTCGGTGGCGTATTGTACATCGAGTCGTTATCGCTGGTGATCTTGTAATCGAATATAGACGGCGTTACATCCAGTGCATGACCTAGAAGATCATCACGTACGATCACGATAGCGAGACCGGATGGCCCAATGTTTTTCTGCGCGCCCGCGTAAATAACACCATATTTAGAGACATCAATTTCGCGCGATAAGATAGTTGAAGATAGATCGGCTACTAGCGGCGCATTAACCTGTAGCTCCTCAAGCATCTCGATACCGTCCACGGTTTCGTTGGGACAATAATGAAAATAGGCTGCATCATCACTTAACTGCCATTCGCTTTGGTTTGTCACGCCATGTAACCCATCGACAACCGCTGCGCCATTGATGAGATTAACCTCACCATATTTTTTCGCTTCGCTAACCGCCGACTTAGACCAGCTACCCGTCACTAGATAGTCAGCCTTGCCCGTTAATCCGATTAGATTAAGTGGCACCGCCGAAAATTGACCGCGGCCACCGCCATGGCTGAACAATACCTTGTAGTTATCTGGAATATTCATCAATTGGCGCAGGTTCGCCTCAGCTTCCTGTGCCATCGCCATATAATGTTTATCGCGGTGGCTAAATTCCATCACCGAGATCCCATGATCATTCCAGTTGATAAATTCCTGTTGCGCCTTTTCCATCACAGCCGCTGGCAGCATTGCTGGCCCAGCGCAAAAGTTGTAAACGGTTTTCATTAATATACCTTCCCCATAGTTTGCTTATATCTAAAGGCTATTGCGACATGCTGATTTGGAATAGCGCTTAAATATAAACAAAAAGAGCGCCCTAAGGCGCTCTTTTAATGATTAACAATTATTCTTGTTCATCATCTGTCGGTGGCTCATCGGCGTCGGCGGTGGCGTCTGGCGCTGCTGCGCCCTGCTCCCCTTCAACTGCTTCACCTTCAACAATTTCACCTTCAACTACTTCACCGTCAACAACGTCACCATCGATATCGTCGCCGAGGAGTGTTTCATCCACTTGGATTTCTTCGATACGCTGTAGTGCAACGACCTTTTCGTCCTCTGCCGTACGAATTAGCGTGACACCTTGAGTATTACGCCCAACTGTCGATACGCCTTCAACGGGAGTACGTACTAACGTACCGCGATTGGAGATAATCATGATTTCATCATTTTCATCAACTTGTACTGCGCCAATCACCAAGCCATTACGCTCGCTAACCTTAATAGATACCACACCTTGAGTCGCACGACTCTTCGCTGGGTAATCTTCAAGCACGGTACGTTTACCGTAACCGTTTTCAGTCACCGTTAGGATCGGGCCATCGCCATGAGGAACAATCAGTGATACCACTTTCTGTCCTTCTTTTAGCTTCATACCGCGTACACCAGTACCGGTACGGCCAATGGCACGACACTGTGCTTCGCTAAAGCGTACAACTTTACCTTCATCAGAGAACAGCATAATTTCGCTACCCTCAGTGGTTAGCGCAACGCCAACTAACTCGTCGTCATCACGTAGATTAACCGCGATAATGCCGTTAGCACGTGGACGAGAATACGCCGTTAGGTTGGTCTTCTTGATGGTACCTTGCGCGGTAGCCATTAAAATGCACTTGTCTTCGGTGTATGCGCGAACCGGTAGAATCGCGGTAATACGCTCATCTTTATCCAATGGTAATAAGTTAACAATTGGCTTGCCACGCGCTTGGCGCGAGGCTAGCGGTAATTGATAAACTTTTAGCCAGTACATCTGACCACGATTTGAGAAACATAAAATTTGGTCATGAGTATTGGCAACGAGTAGACGCTCGATGAAGTCTTCATCTTTCATCTTAGTCGCTGCTTTACCTTTACCGCCACGACGCTGCGCTTCATACTCAGTCAGTGGCTGGTATTTAACATAGCCTTCATGAGACAAGGTCACGACAACATCTTCTTCGTTAATCAGATCTTCTAGCGATAAGTCATGCGATGCATTGGTGATTTCGGTGCGACGTTCGTCACCAAACTCTTCCAACATGGCATTAAGTTCTTCGACAATCACTTCCATCAGACGTTCTGGACTACCTAATATACTCAGTAGTTCAGCAATAAAGTCTAATAGCTCTTGGTATTCCGCCAAGATCTTTTCATGCTCTAAGCCAGTTAACTTATGAAGGCGCAAATCAAGAATCGCTTGCGCTTGAGTTTCTGTTAAGTAGTAAAGACCATCAACGATACCGAACTCATCTTCTAACCATTCAGGACGCGCCGCATCATCACCCGCTTTTTCAAGCATCGGTGCTACTGAGCCAAGTTCCCAACCTTTAGAGACCAAGGCAAGTTTTGCTTGGGCTGGAGTCGGTGAGTTACGAATCACTTCAATGATTGGGTCAATATTAGCCAATGCAATCGCTAATGATTCTAATATGTGGGCACGATCTCGGGCTTTGCGTAATTCGAAAACCGTACGACGTGTCACAACTTCACGGCGATGACGCACGAAGCTAGCCAGCATTTCTTTTAGGTTAAACAGCTTAGGACGATTATCCTCCAGTGCCACCATGTTGATGCCGAAAGAAACTTGCATCTGGGTCTGTGCGTAAAGGTTGTTTAGTACAACTTCACCCACTTCACCGCGCTTGATCTCAATAACCATACGCATGCCGTCTTTATCAGACTCATCACGCAAGGCGCTAATCCCTTCTATTTTCTTGTCACGTACCAGCTCAGCCATCTTTTCGATGAGACGAGCTTTATTGACTTGATAAGGTAGCTCATGAACGATAATGGTTTCTTTACCGTTAGCAGCAACTTCAACCTCGGCGCGGGCACGGATACGTACCTTACCGCGACCCGTCTTGTATGCATCGACAATACCTTGACGTCCGCTGATGATACCTGCAGTCGGGAAGTCAGGACCAGGAATGAACTCTAATAATTCATCGATGGTAATGTCTTCATTTTCAATCAATGCCAGACAACCTGAAATCACTTCATTGATGTTATGAGGTGGAATGTTTGTTGCCATGCCCACCGCAATGCCCGATGAACCGTTAACCAATAAATTAGGTATGCGGGTCGGTAGCACTACTGGGATATGTTCGGTGCCATCATAGTTTGGCGCGAAATCCACGGTTTCTTTTTCTAAATCAACAAGTAGTGAATGGGCGATTTTCTTCATTCGAATTTCGGTATAACGCATTGCCGCCGCGCTATCACCATCGACCGAACCAAAGTTACCTTGACCATCAACTAACGGATAGCGAAGTGAAAATGGCTGTGCCATACGTACGATGGTGTCATAAACAGCACTATCACCGTGGGGGTGATACTTACCAATTACGTCACCAACCACACGGGCTGATTTCTTATAAGGCTTGTTCCAGTCATTGCTCAGTACGTTCATCGCAAAGAGTACGCGACGATGCACGGGCTTTAATCCATCCCTAACATCTGGCAAGGCACGTCCTACGATCACGCTCATCGCGTAATCAAGGTAGGAGTTCTTGAGTTCGTCTTCGATATTAATCGGAGATATACTATTGGCCAACTCAGTCATATATAGCTAAGATCCCTGTTTTTGAAAACAACAGCTCAAGATGAGGCGATAGTTATCATTATTATCACTCATCAAAAGCATAAATTTAGCCCACGATTCTAGCACAGATACGTCCTGATACTAGTCCCTGCGAAGCCTTAATTTGGCAAAGTGATGTAAAAGCAAACGACCACCGCTTATTTTCCCCTAAAAGTGAAATAAAAGCGTATGTTTAGGGTCATCTCATCGCTTAATATTTGGACTAATTTAACCATTGTATTCGCGTCGTTTAGCGCCGTATAATGTTCACCATTATTAAGCAACAAACTCATTGATTATGTCGACACAACCCGACCAAACTAATAACGCCAATGTAGATCACCAAGAAATAGAAAAATTTGCAGCGCTAGCGCAAAGTTGGTGGGATTTGAGCGGCGAATTTAAGCCACTTCATCTGATGAACCCGACGCGACTGAACTATATTGCCAGCCAGAGCGATGGCTTATTTGGTAAAGAGATTGTCGATATCGGCTGTGGCGGTGGTATTTTGTCCGAATCCATGGCGAAACTTGGCGCCAATGTATTAGGGGTTGATATGGCGCAGGAGTCGCTTAATGTCGCTAAGCTCCATGCCTTAGAGACTGACGTAAAAAACATTGAGTACGTTAAGCTCACCGTCGAGGAACTTGCGCAGCAGCGCCCTCATTCTTTTGATGTCGTCACGTGCATGGAAATGCTTGAGCATGTGCCGGATCCTGAATCGGTGATCGCCGCCTGCATTAAATTAGTTAAACCCGATGGCCAATTATTCTTTTCAACA
>Ga0209395_1003809_pt1 | contig 18301 bp, 14 predicted proteins | sample GOMGulsemesocosm_3_FD_184635 | JGI IMG/M metagenome (GOLD analysis project Ga0209395, IMG submission 184635) | Methane-oxidizing microbial communities from mesocosms in the Gulf of Mexico - GOM9D Gulf of Mexico (SPAdes) (version 2) | ecosystem: Environmental > Aquatic > Marine > Cold seeps... | reverse complement strand
CGTTTTTTTGCCGGTGTTATGCGACCGCTTACGTTCATCGCATTAATGTCAAAGTAGGGCTATCAAAACGCGGATTGCAAACCGCGCTTATCAAGTAACACTTATCTAACAACACTTCTCAATCAATGTTTACCGCGCAACATACATTACGCTACCAGGCATTCCAGTATACTGTCGATGGCCCGGTCGGCCAGGGCGCACAGCTCTTCATCACTGCGATCCTGAATCGGGTGCTCGACATAAATCATCTCCGGGTGAAAACCCAGTGATTTCGATTGAATAGCAGCAGCTTCGACAAATACCGAAGAGGCAATACCCACACCGGGAATGCCGCGGCTGTCTAAGGTTGTCAGGTCATGTATACAACACGACGTGCAAGAACCTCAGTCGGCCAGGCCTTCTATTACCACATCAACATTACCCACCATCTGCGCTAATAGGGCAGGGGGGGCGACCCGGGTAAATGTCGGTTTGACAAATTCCACTGCTTCCATGCCGCGTTCGCGCAGACGTTTGGCTAAGTGCGACATAAACAAATCGCCCCGGGGTTTGGAGATATCTAGGATCCCAACGCGCAGACCATCCAGTTGCGCCGGTCGCGGTGTTCGCTCCCGGGCGCTGGTGTTTAATTCTGCGGTGGGGTCCATTAAGACCCGTTCAGTTGTCATAGTTTTGCACTCCTATCGTATTGTTGTTTATTCGCTGAGTTCCAATGTAACAGGTGTCGAACCGACGTCGCCACTGGCGCCCCAGCCACTTAGAATAGCTGAGAATTTACCGGCGTCGCCACCGGCGCGAACAATCATCAGTCCGCCAGGTTTAAACTTCGGTATCTGTTTACCGGCAACCCAAGCGGGCAGCCCCTCATCAATGCCCTGGGCGCCGGCGACCAGTTGCTCGCCGTCCCGCACAAGGCGATTGGCCAATTCGCTGTGTAACCGCGCCTTGTCCCAGCCTGCATCACGGTATACGTTGACGTGTTCTGGACACACTACCAGTATCGCGTCGCCGCCCATGGCCGACTTTATATTACTGACCGCCAGCAGCGAGGCGGCAAAAGAGGCGGTCAGCGCCTCGGGGCTGCGGGCCTTCTGGTCGACAACACCTTGCACTCCTTCACCGGCAAATACGGTGACTGCGGAGCTGCCCACTGCGGCCCCGCGCTCCTGCGCCAAGGGTGTCCAAAAGCTATCGGTTTCGTCTTCGGCAAAACAAAAGGTGTACTTACCGGGACTACCCAAGGCGGCGCGGTCGATTTCGCCTGGCTTGCCGCCGCCTACATTACGGATTATCAGCTGCAGCGCCCGGCCAATGGTGGCGTTGGCGCGATTACCCTGGCCCAGGGCATTATTGCTCCAGTTCATATCGATGGCCCGGGTAACGGGTCCGTTGACGATAACAATAGGGCCGCAAAACATAGTGGTGGCCAGCACCCCATGCATGCAAAATTTTTCGCTCAATGCAGCTTCCACCGCCGCCAGTACTACCGGCATATACTCTGGCTTGCAGCCGGCCATAACAGCATTAACAGCGACTTTTTCAACCGTGCAATCGACCAAGTCCGGTGGCGCTTGACCTACGATCTCGTGGGCCGCCCGGGTTGTGCCTTTGAGCATACGCAACACACGCTCGGGGGTGGGTGGAACCAACGGTAGACCGTCGGACCAGCCGCGCTCAAACATCGCCTCCATTTCGTCTTCGTCGTCGCCGATGGTTACGCGTCTTGCCTCCAGGCCATCGCCGGCAAAACGGATATTGAGCTTTTCTTCCATACCTGGGTCGATGGACTTAGAGGCACAGCCCGGGCGCGAGGCCGGCAGTGTTGCTCCCAGTTCGTCGATTGCCGCCAGCTGAGCCCACTGCTGGCGATCCCAGCCCTCGCTGCGCTCTACTTCCTCGCCACCCTCCAGGCGAATAAGTGTGGGCACAATTTCAATTTTACGCTGCCAGGACTGGTGCAGGTTACTATCGTCGACCACAGTGTCGATACCGGCGGGAAAGTCAGGGTCGTCCTGGCTGTAAACTGCGCTAAGCAAACCGCTTTGCTGCAGCTGTTGCAGTACCGGTTCAACCAATTGGCAGGTTTGGCAGGATTGTTTTACCACGACTATTAGTGTGTTTTGGGGCATGGTGGCTCGCAATTAGAGAAAAGTGAACGCTATTAAAGCGCTGAGCTAAGTCACGGTCAAGGGAAATAACGGCGCTTTTGTCCGGGGTTAAATAAGCGCTAATAGCTGGCGGCCGCCGAGACTATTCAACACAAGTGGTACCGGTCGATGAGTATTAGCCATGCTGGGGCCGCCGTGTAATCCCTCGAGTTAGTCCGCGCTGTTACATAACTTTTCGCTGAGCTGCCACAGCTTGTCAGCGACCGCCACATCATTGGCTTCGCGACTGCTGCGGCCAAGGCGACAGTGAGAAAAATACTGGCCAGCAATATTCTCTTCGCTGTCGTAGGCGGCGCAAAATACACTGGTAGCGGCACCTTGATTGGGGTTTTTAGTAAAGGGGCTAATCAGTTTCATCGCCAGTGACATGATCTTTGAGCTACGCCCGATGTCAGTGGTGATCAGGGTGCCAGGGTGTAGTGAGCAGGCGCTGAGCCCGCGCTCGCCAAAACGTCGCTGCAGTTCGTTGGCAAATAACACATTGGCTAATTTTGCCTGACCGTAGGCGGTCAGCGCCGAAAACTGGTTTTTCTCTAGCGGGAACTTGTCGAAGTCTAGCTGAGCCGGCATGCGGTGGCTCTCACTGGATACCATCACTACCCGAGGTTTGGCGGTTGCCAACAATTTGTCCATTAGTAGCTGGGTTAATAAAAAATGACCGAAATGGCAGACGCCGACGGTGGACTCGATACCGTCTTCGGTCTGTTGATAGCCGCGGGCAAAGAGTCCGGCATTACACAGTAAAATATCCAACTGCGGCAGCGGAAACTGGGCGCAAAATGTCCGAATACTGGCGAAGCTGGCCAAGTCCAGTTGTTGAAAGCGGGCATCGCATCCCGGGTGCGCCAGCTTGGCTGCGGCAACCGCCGCCAAGCCGGTTTGTTCGTTGCGACAGGCAAATACGACGGTAGCGCCCGCGGCGGCAAGAGCACGAGCTCCCTCGTAGCCAATACCGGTATTGGCTCCGGTGACCAGTACATTTTTACCCTTTAAATCGAGGCCCTGCAGTACGCTGTCGGCGGAAGTTCTGGATCCAAACTGAGTCAATGTTGTTCTCCTTGTCAATGTATTGGCAGGGCCGCAGGCCTAGCTCTGATGGGTGTGCCCGGTAACTACAGATTCTGCTGCTTGCACCACGGTGCGAGCATTACCCAGCCGGCGGGTTAGACCAATGCGGTCAAAAAACTCCAGTAACTCGATACTAGGGCGGCGACCCATGCCACTGGCATCGCGAAACTGAGCGGGGCTGAATAAACCCTCGGCACTGGCTGTGCTATTGCCCAATGCAGCCTGCTGCTGAGCCAGCGCCGCGCAGCTCTGAGCTAATTGATACAGCGAGGCGGCGGTAAAATAACGGGTGTTAGCGACCTTAACGAGGAAACCAAGCTGAATCAAGCGCTCCATTAGCAATTTTAGCGGCCCCTCTGGCTGCGACAACTGTACTGCCAGGTCGTGTAATACCGGTGGGCAAGGGCCTGCTTCGAGTATTGGCCTGAGTCGCTGCCACTGGGCTAGTTCTTCATTGCTGCATTGGGCTCTATGCCCAGGGGGGTGTAGTAGCTGACCACTGCGCTGCAGCTGCCCGCGATCAATAAGTTTGGCTATGGCGTCATTGAGCAGCGGCCAGGCCATGGGCGGCTCGAGCTGTACTGACAAATGTAGCGGATCAATACCTTGCTGTAGCGGATTACGTTGGCTCCACTGTGCGATGGCGGTTAGCAGGTGCTGGCTGAGGCGATCCCAGGCGGCTTTGGAGAAGCTGCCGCTGGCCAAAGTGACAGTATCGAGGGCCGCAGATAAACGCCGGCTCTCGGCGCCACTGAGGTTCCAATTTTCCCACAGCCGTGGCAGATCGATACCGGTGCGAGTCTGTGCTAATAATGCCTGCAGTGCCTGGTCGCGGTCACTGTTGTGCATTAGCTGCAGGGCCTGTAAGCGCTCGGCGCTGGCACGCCCCCGTTTTGGACCGTAACAGTCGATCACTACGCCGCCGCCGAGGGTGTGCTGGGCACTCTGGTCGCGAATGATAAAGTGATCACCGGCAACGGCGTACAATGGGCTGTTCAATATCAGCCGGGCGAAGCAGCCGCCTGATATCGGTTCTTCCCTTTGCAATAGTTGCAAACGGCCGGTGCAGTGGGCAGCACCGCTGTAGATATGTAATGGCGAGCCACTGGCCAACACCTGGCCCGGTAACATCTGCAAGTGTGTATCTAAATACCGACTTGGGCCCCCCGCTGCGCTGTGCAGTAGCCAGTCGCCGCGGTGGATAGTATTGCGGTCGAGACTGCTGCTGCTAATATTTATAGCGCAGCGCTGGCCGGCCTTGGCTACCTGGGCCTCGGCCCCGTTAGCGTGAATTGTTCGTACCCGCACCTGCTGCTCGCGCTCTATGAGCCCTGCGTGAGTCAGGGTCAGGGTCTGACCAGGCTCGATGCTGCCGGAAAAAACACTGCCGGTAACAACTGTGCCCTGGCCGGCTTTGACAAAGCAGCGATCGATGGCAAGACGAAAGTGTTGTTGCTCGGTACCCGTCTGCGGTAGTTCCAGTGCACAGTGGTTGAGGTACTCGCTAAGAGCAGTGAGGTCTGGATTGGACGTGGCGCAAAGCGGGAACAGCGGGCTTGCCGATAAAAAAGTAGCGGCTGTCAGGCTCGCGATCTCAATTTTCACTGCTTCCAGACGCTGGGGAGAAACCCGGTCGATCTTGGTGACAGCGATGGCACCGAGCTTGACTCCTAGCATCTGTAAAACTGCCAGGTGTTCCATAGTTTGTGGCATGGGGCCGTCATCGGCGGCGATAACCAGTAGGGCGAAGTCAATGGCAGCCACACCGGCAAGCATATTGGCGAGAAATTTTTGGTGGCCCGGCACATCGACAAAACCGAGTATGCCCGCAGATCCAAGGGCGTGGTAGGCAAAGCCCAATTCGATACTGAGCCCGCGTTTTTTTTCCTCTGCTAGGCGATCTGTGTCGATGCCGGTCAGGGCCTTAATCAAGGTGGTTTTACCGTGGTCGACATGGCCGGCAGTGGCGACGAGCATAGTGCTTTTCCGCGAAGTGACTGAGTGTACAAAGTGCCCATAGTATAGTGAGTTAGTGCTAGAAATGGCAGTAGCGGTGAGGTTGATACGGTAAATGTGCGACAGCCCTGCAACTATGAGCGATTTTCTTGGTCTCAACATTTGTCAGCTGAACCATTGGCTAGAGAATCAGTATGATTACAGACTACAAATAAGATGTACTGGCTGTAAATTGAGTATCCAAATTATCGGGTGGGGCAAATTGCTGAAAAAGCAAAAAATAGTGATGCTTGTAGTGGCTGTAACACGAGAGAAAAATCATGAGCGTTATACCAGTACCATTTTCGCAGGGACGGAGACAGAGTATGTTTGAACGCAGGGGCGCAAAACAGCGAAGGGCAATAGGCAGAGCAACATTAGCTCACCGTGGCAATGGAACAAACGACAACATCGATAATGTCGGTGAACTGCGCTTGGATAGTGACTTGTCGCTTTATTCAACCCGTAAATTGTGGGATGTCGTGCGCTTGCTTGACGATTCGAGTATTGGGCAAAAGGGCAGTTGCCGAGAGTTCGACCTGTTGAATATAACCCGGGCTGAGTTGCGAGTCAGAGGCTACGCTGGCGCTGAAAACCCTTGGAAGGCACCGCACTAAGTAGGCTTGCTTAACGGGGCGATTGGCGCAAAAACAGCCATTAAAATCGCCAACTACACCGCTTACGTGCAGCGCCTCTTTCCGCAACATTGGACAATGCTCCTATTCCAATTGGGACCACAACTTATCCAGCTCCTGTTGCCACTGCTCTTGCAATACCGGTTTTTGGTTTTTTGTCTTACGTGCTTTGTCATCACGGAGCTTGGCCTCAAGCCAGTCAATGCGTTGTAATGCGTTTTCTTCATTGCTGTTCTCTGTTGAATTCTCCCCTGCTGTCGTGTCGATAGTGGTGTGCTCATTTTCCCCCAGTTGTACTGAAGATTCTACCGCCTGGGTATTGTCGAGTAGAGCCTGGTAAAAGGCATCGCTGGAGTTGATCTCCTGCAACGAACCATTATTAATCCACAGCCAACGTGTTGCGATATGTTCAAGAAAATAGCGGTCGTGGCTGGTAATCAGCAGCGTGGCACCGGAGGCTTTCAACTGCTCGGATAATTGTTGTTTGCCGAAAAGGTCGATATGGTTGGTGGGCTCGTCGAGTATCATAAGGTTGGGTTGGTTAAGTTGTAGCGCCATAAACATCATGCGGGCTCTTTCGCCGCCGCTCAAGGTGTTGACCTGCCGTGAAAAGTCTTGGTAGTCCACACCGGCGTTGATCAGGGTTTTTTTAATCGTGTCATTGTCGCAGGTAATATCGCTATCGATCTGATCTCGCAGCCAATCGGTTCGGGTTTGCGACACGTTTAAACTCTCTAGCCCCTGGTCGTAGTAACCCAGTGTTGCCCTAGGGTTGAAGCGAATCTCGCCGCTGTTATTCTCGCTGCCGGCAAAGCTTTGGCGAATGCACTCCAGGGTTGAGGACTTACCCACACCATTGATACCCAATAGAGCCACTCGCTCACCGGGGCGAATGACCAGATGCTCCACTTCCAATAGTTGTCGTTCGTGGTTGGGGGTGAATATTTTGGCTTGTTCCAGTGTCAGTATCTGTTTTGCCGCTAGCTGTAGCGTGTCGAGTCGTAGGCTTAACCCTGAGCCACTGCTGATATTTGTTTTTTCTCCATCGAGTTTGGCCGCTCGCTTTTCGATAGTTTTCGCTTTGCGTGAAAGGTTTTCATTGTCGTGTTCGCGGCCCCATATAGCCAGGCGCTTGGCGGTGGCTTGCAAACGCTTAATTTCATTTTCTTCAAGTTGCCGGTGTTTTTCCGCCGTTTCGTCTTGTTCTTCCAGCCGCAGTGCTGCGGCTTCAAAGGGTAAGTCAAAGCTGTAACTGCGTTGATCTCGGATAAACACGGTTTTGTTGCAAACCTTTTCTAGCAGGTGACGGTCGTGGGAGATAATCAGGTAAGGGCAGGGGCATTGACTGGTTAAATAGTTTTGCAGGTGTCCCATCGCCAGAATGTCCATATGGTTGCCCGGTTCATCCATTAATAATAAATCGGGCTTAAGCAACAAGGCACGGGCCAGCAGTAGTAGGTTTTGTTGGCCGCCGCTCAAATCTTTAACCGGTATGTGAAACTGTTGTGTTTTAAAGCCCAAGGTCAACAGTTGGCTCTCGGCCATCCAGCTAAGCGAGGCTATGTCTTGCTGGTCTAACACCTCTAGTACTGCCTCTAATAGCCCTTTTTCCCCCAGTGAGGGAGCAAGGAATTGCTCCACCCAGCCAATTTTCAATCCGCGCGGTGTGCGTATCTCACCGCTATCGGCTTCTTCATCGCCGCGAATCAGCTGCAGTAAACTGCTCTTGCCGCAGCCGTTGTGGCCGACTAAACCTATGCGGTCACCTGCGTTAATCGATAGATGCAGGTTCTCAAACAAGGTGTTTTGACTGCGGGAAAAGGATAAGTCGATTATTTGTAGTAGCGCGCTCATGATATTCATCTTCTATATTGCGAATACATAGGTTCGCTGAGTATTAACAAGGTGAGTTAATAACGTCGATGAATATGTAAACGGTTGAAATTCTCCAGACTCGAAACCAGCACAAAGGCTATGCATAGTACTAAACATTGAGCTGAACGTAGTACTCGTGCCAAGTAAAAAATGAATAATTTATTCTGTGGCCAGTGGAAAATGGGGTTTTATTTCTAATATCAGCGAATACTGTAGAGTAGATAATTAGCCATATTCTTGCAGTCAGTTATTCATCGCGTTTTTGCGGTGGAATGAAATCTCGTATTAGTAATACAGCGTGCAAACGCAACGCGGCACAGTGTTTGAGCCGAAACGATAAAACAGTTCATAGTATTCCCTCCTCAGTGGGTAAGTCTGCAACGTGCTTTCTATGGTCAGCCGTGAACATTGTTTGGCATCTAAGCAGAATGTGGCTAGCTGTGCAAGGCCAATATCGTCGGCGGGCTTTTCGCTTACCCGCTTCGAGAAGAAGTAGCAACAAAACCCCGTTGTGGTGCTTTCGAATTCAGGGCAGAGCTTCAAGTCGGGACGATCATCGAGGTCATTGACTAATTGCTATGGTGTGCGATCGAAGCCCTGCTCTCCATAAATAATCTACGCAATCAATGTTTTCCTGCGTTGTGGCATATTGCAATTAATTGGTGTTGCTTGCTTTTGCTTTTAAAAATACTATTAATACAGTTATAAATCATCTCAAAGGAATTGACAATGATATATGCACACCCAAAAAACATCGCACTTATCCTGATACTGTCAACGCTGGCCTATGTTGATATTATCAGCGCAGAAGTCGTCGCCGACGTCCCTATAACTACACAACCCAATATTGAACACTACGGCCTGTTGCCAGAGTATCGATCAATTTCCCTGTCACCCTATGGCAGCATATTGCCCACATTCAGCGGCAAGGAGAGCAGGACTATTTTATTGTACGTGACGCGCAAAGCTTAGAAATAGTTGGAGGGCTTAATGCCGAGCAATTTAAGGCCAGGGACATCTATTTTGTAAGCAATGAACAGCTTGTGATCTTAAGTTCAAAACACCTGCGCAGGCACTATATTAGGGCAGACTGGGAAAATAGTACCGCCTTTGTCTACCATTTACGGAAAAAGAAGATCGAGGTTTTATTAAGCAAAACTAAAGGGTTATACCCGGCACAGACGGGATTGGGTCGTGTAGTCGGTTTTAACGCAGATAGCCAAGAGCTGTATATGCCGGCTTTCACCGGGGGACTTCGTAGTAAACCCAGATATGATCTGTATAAGGTTCGCCTGAAAAATGGCAAGGGTAAAATTCACGCCAAAGGTAGGCGGTCAACAGTAAATTGGTTTGTCGATAAAAAAGGGAATGTATTGGCCAGGGAAGATTTTGACAAAAATGCTAAGGAGCATCGCGTATTTTCAAAGGCCTCGGGAAAGTGGCAACTGATTTATAGCCACAAGACAGCTATACCAGCGATTTATCTACAAGCAGTTTCAGCGGATAATAGCCAGTTACTTTTTGTCGGTGGCGATGGTAATAACGAAAGCATTTTCTCCATGTCGCTTGTCGACGGTGATATTCAAGGTCCTATTTATCAGCGAGAGCATACCGATGTCGGCTTTATGCTCACCGATATTAATAGGAAGCTAGTTGCGGTAAAATACAATGGTTTCACCCCGAGTTATCATTTCGCCAACAAAGAAGATAATCAAACCTTTACTGCTTTGCATAACCATTTCCCGATTAGCAGTGTTGAATACTTGGCACGTACCACAGACCAGAAGAAATGGCTAATTCGCGTGAGCGGCAATGACGGTGCCGGCGCCTACAAAATGTTGGATCGCGGAAGTTTTGGCCTGCGTAGTTTGGTCGCTGAATACCCGGCGATAACGTCCATTGGAGAAATAAAAGCTGTTAATATCAGGGCTCGAGGGGGCATGAACATCCCGTCAATTATCACCTTGCCTACCGATGCAAGCAAAAGAGAGAACCTGCCCTTAATTGCGCTACCTCATGGTGGTCCGGCCTCGCACGATACATTGCGCTTTGATTGGTTGGCCCAGTATTTAGCGGCTAAAGGCTACGCGGTGCTGCAAACTAATTTCAGGGGATCAACGGGTTTTGGTATTGAACTGCGTGATAGTGGCAATGGACAGTGGGGTAAAAAGATGCAAGACGATGTCTCCGATGGGGTCGCAGCACGGGTCAATGCGGGTTATGTTGACCCGGACCGTGTCTGCATTATGGGTGCGTCTTATGGTGGTTATTCAGCGCTAGCTGGAGGCGCATTTTCACCAGAGCTTTATCGCTGCATAATAGCTATTGCCGGGGTATCTGACATACCGCTGATGCTCAAATCGGGTAGGGTCAGGTTCGGAACTAATCATTGGGTTGTCAGCTACTGGGAAAAAATTATCGGCGACTCTAAAACAGAGCGAGAAAAACTGAAGTCCATCTCACCGGTTAATTTCGCGCAACAATTTCAAGCTCCGGTATTATTACTGCATGGTAATGATGACACTGTGGTACCGATCAGGCAGAGCAAGACCATGCTAAAAGCACTGAAAAAGGCCAACAAAAATGTAAAATTCGTTGAGTTGCAGGGCGAAGATCATTGGCTTTCCCGTAGTGGTACGCGACTGGCTATGTTAGAAGCGGTCAGCGAGTTTCTCGATCAACACAATCCTTCGACTATTCATTGATACAATTGGTTAAGACTCTGCGGGTTTGTTTGACTGAAATTCGACCTACAGCGAAGGCTGGTAGCAAGCACAGTAAGATCGCGCTATATGGCGGCTGGAACCACTAAGTGCGATCACTTGCTCGCTGTTCGCAGCATTATATTACGCTTCCCTTGGTATCAAATGTCGGCGGTAGTATTAATCGTTGGTCTTTTTGTTGGGCTTCGCTCATAGCGATAGATTTAAATTTAGTGGGACCAATTGTGGGGTCAGTGTGCAACTTTTTTAATTCGTTACTACGCAGCCTGGATCCATAGGCGGCACATATTTATACTAGCCTGGCAGCCTCTAATGGATACGAGAGACACGTGACTGCGCAGTAAATTACATGGTCATCGATAAACTACTGTCGTCTCAGCAGAGTTCATTGATTGCCGTACCTCGACTATTTAGGGTAAAATGGCCGAAAAAGAGGTGTCTGTTTATTTTTTAGGCAAGCGCGGCACGGAAGCCAAATTTCTAGAGTGTAGTTTTTAGATTCTAGTATTCTGCTATCAGATGTTGAGTGGCTAACACACGAAGAATTAGCCACGCCCTATGGGGTCGTTTCGCGACTGCAACTAAAGGTCTTTTGACTGCTTATATTCTGAACGATTGTTTGATTTTTGTTCTCAATATTTATTGCCTCTAATTGAAAATCAGAAATACAATTAGCCTATCCAGCAGCTGCTAAGCACTGCTGGATAGGCTGTTGTCTACTCTATTTCCTCTTAACCTGATCTATAAGATCTCTCCCATTGAGTTGCCGTTTTATGCACCATACTGCAGTAGATTTACTCCGTTCTATATTAGCTTTAATCATCTTAAGTGGCCTCGTAGCCTGTGGCGGTGGCGGTGGTGGCGGAGGCCCCGATACTCCGGATGACGACGATAGCCCCGATGTACCGTTGGTCTGGCAAATGGAACCCGACACTGCTGGTGAGTTAATTACACGAGACAGCTGGGGCGGCGATATTTTCCCCCATCATGTTCACGATATTGACTATGAAAATAACATTACTGAAACTGACTACCATCAGGGCGAGGCCTGTAGCCTAATCCAGCTTAGACGCGACTATACCAGTAGTGGTAGCCGCATAATCTGCAGCGATGGCAATACACGCTCTACCTACGCTATTGATGTCGAAGACGGTCTAGTGAATGATTTTGGTTTTCTGGAAAATGGAAATCTGGTAATAGCAGAAATTATCCCGGCGAACATTGAAGATAGCACCCGCTTTTGGTTTGTAAAGCTCAGCACGTACAACAAAGCTCGCGAGCTGGTTGCCGAGACATTTCTTAGGGATGTGCCCACAGAAAAAGAGAATATCTATTATCTCCTTACTTATGGTGAAACACCGCCCTATGAAAAACTCTCGGTATTTGACACCATTGAGGATGCCACTGTCGATGGTAAGACATTGATATCTGCTAGAGTGGATTACCCCGTTATGGAGCTGGAAATACACAACGATGATATTTATCTTGCGGCGCTCAGCTTTGGCTTGAAGGTCTATCGCTTTGAAGCGGACTTGGAATTGATATGGGATCAGCAGGTGATACCCTATCACACTGCCCTTGGCCTCCCTTTCAATGACAGCCGGATTACCGTTGATGCCCAGGGCTCGGTGTACATCGCAGCGAGCATGATGCTACCAGAAACCCGTGCCTGGGAAGAGCACTTTGCTTTGAATGCTGGCAGTGACGTGCCCCTGTTGGAGCTGATGCTGATTAAGTATGACAGTCAGGGGAATTATCTCAATCACCGCATGGTTGCGGCAGATACCCACCTTCGCGTCACTGATATCAGCGTCGAAAATGAACAGGTCGTTTTATCGGGCATGAATCGCGTTACAAAATTTAACGAGCCAAATCACACCACCGAATGGGATCTTTTTCTGGCGGTATTGGATAGTGGGTTAAATGAAGAGCCCAGTAAAAGCGTTGTGGACATCAACAAAGAAGACTTTGTTTACGGTCATTTAGCCTTATCCGATCAAAAAATGTTGGTCTGGGGCAGCAATGCTTCTAAACAGGTCGATAGCAATAGTGTTGTCAGTAACGGTAACGGTTTTGTTAGCCTTGTCAGCTTGAATGAAGAGAAGCAAGCCACAGATGTCACAAACTTGCTGACGCTAGAGCAACCACGGGATGTCGCTGTTACTTCAATGACTCAAATCGACGGTAGTCGATTCCTAATCGGCGGCAGCTTTGATGGACCGATTACACACACCTGCGACAATGGAGAGCTGTTGTGCTACAGAAAAGCCATGATAGGTATCTATGATCACCTGGTGGCTTGCCAAGCAGAGCGCGACAAATTGTATCAAGAAGGGATATTAAGTGACCGAGAGTATGACTATTTAAACGATGAAAACCAGCGTCCGTTAATAAGCGATGGCGTCTATATCGGTTCGTACGCCTGTGATTTATTAGACGGATAGTGGCAGAGTAGTGCCAGAGTAGTGGCAGGGTAATAATTGGGCGTTAGGCGTTGTAGTTTTCTGAGCAATCAAAAAGTAGCAACGCCTAATACGTTCGCGTAGGGACATCTGGGTAATACGGCTAGACCCTGGAAATATTGGGCAATGGTCAAAAAAAGGGTGGCAGCTGTGATATGAACTATGTCTTCGAGAAAGATGTCGTTATCTAGTCGGCCGTAAACGTCTATTTCTGATTGAAACTGGACCCTGTTCCATAATGAGTTTTACCTGTTCCATTGAGCCCCGTCATTCCTCCCTGTCTTAAACCCTTGGGTAACGCTGCTAAATCTACCGCCTGCTTGGCTATAGGGTGAAACGCCTCGTGGCATAGAATGCTACGTCCCGCTCGTCGACTTATTCAATGGATTAACCCTAAAATAGCCAGATTTCGGTTTTCAAGGGGTCTCGCCAATAATGGGCTGTTATTCAAATAATTGCCGCCCTTTATCCAGGGTTGTGGCCGATACGTAGTAGCTAATGGCCTGGTATTGTGGCCGATATAGGTAACGAAAAACCGGCAGCTGCTAGTGGCCAGAGCTAGCGCTGTCATGCTCTTTTCTAGTCTTAGTCCGGCTAGCAAAGCAGCCATAATCTGCAATATGTGAGACATATTCTTGAAATTACTAAATGGCTTTGCCGTCAAAAAGTCTGTATCATCTACGGCAACGAAGAAACATTCCACTGTCTGACTAAGTCCATTAACACTCGTTTTTTGCTAATTCCTTTGGCTCGATTACTCCGTGGTTTTTCCGGCATTAACTTATCCTAATGTTAGCCGCTGTAGCTGCCATGCCCTCCAAGTATCAGTGATGGAGTCGGGCTATTTGGAGGGTTTATATTTATGCGCCTAGGCCTCAATAATCGTGTTGCATGTACTGCTGGGCTACCAAAAAGCAGATACTATATGTTTGTTTAACTGTAATATATCGCCTAATTAGTACTGGTAATCATAAAAAGTTCCTTTTTGGAAGGCTCCATAATGTACTCTCCTGCAACAGCAAGACTCATTCATAAAATGTACATTGCCCATTTTGGACGCCCGGCAGATCCGCTAGGGTTGAGGCATTGGGCTGCATGGCACGAAAAAAATAATGACTTGGAACTGATGAGGCAACATTTTTCTGCTTCCGATGAGTGGCGTGAATTTTGTTCTGGCTCTGGGACAAAGCAATTGGTAAAAAAATTGTTCAAACGAATGTTTGATCGTAGGGTCGACAGAGCAGGGCTTCGTTATTTTCTTTCCCTCGATCCACAGAATAACGCTGAATTATCGGGCGTTGCATCAAAGATCGCAGACGGTGCAGTTGGTATCGACCTCTTCATACTGGAAAAGAAGATAAGTAATGCGATTGAATTTTGCGATAATGTTGAAGAGAGAGATAAACTCTATGATGGCAATAGTATTAATTCCGCACGAAAATTCCTGGCTCGAGTTGACGCAAATATTGACGATACAGCTATCGAGCGTCATTCGCGGAAGTTAATTGACTCGTTACCCGATAGGGTAGTGAACAGAGCCACAGAAAAAACGAAAAAGCTCTTTCTTCACATAGGCTCGGATAAAACGGGCAGTTCAGCTATTCAACATCACATGCATAAAAATAGCGGCTGGCTTGCACAGAGAGGTGTTTTTGTCCCCCCTCTTTTTCTTAATCACATTAATGGGCACGCCTCACTCTTTCAACATCTATGCCGCGACAATCTCCGGGATTTTGTGCAAGAGATTGATGCAAGCCCCTTAACATCTGCATTGGTGAGCTGGGAGGGTATTCACGCATATCAGCTCAAAGACATCAAGTTGCTATCCGAATATATCAACCGCTACGAACTCGTCATAATTTTTTACGTCCGTGAACAGGCGGAGATTATACAAACGGGAGCGTTGCAAACGTTAAAACACGAAAAGCAAGCATTCGATATTTTAACAAAACAATTGAATGATATGCCGGCGGGCCGGGATTACGATAAGCTTGTGGCGGCTTGGGAACAAGTGTTTCCGACGGCGGAATTTAAGTTGAGTGTGTATGACCGGGGACAACTCAAAGGGGGGGACGTGGTCGAGGACTTTTTTCATCAGCTTGGGAGGCCCGTCGATGGCGAGTTCTTAAGGACCGATGCTGTTATAAATCCTAGTCTTGATTTTTACACCGCGCAGGTATTGTTGATGTTGGAATCTACTTGCGAATTTGAACAGTACGAACGAGTTGAAATTGTCAATTCGCTTTTGGAGTTTAACGAGAAAAGTACTTCGAACGAAAAATATTTCTACAATGAGAAGCAGGTAACTAGAATACGGGAGCATTATTGTAAGTCAAACAAAAGATTGTTGGACCGTTTTCAACGCAGCGTAGACAGCTTAGTGCCCAAAAAAATATCTTGGCGCAGTAATGTTCCCCATTCGGAGGTAATCGGCCGAATATCGAGTATTTTCGACCATTTAGAAGGTGACTTTATCCGGTCTATCCTGCCCCATGGGAAAGTCTATGACCAGCAGCTTACGGCAATATTGGCGCTCGGTTGGTATCCAGTTGGTCATCAAATTGCTTGGTCGAAAAGTGATCGTTCTGTAATCAAAATTCAGCTCGACGATTCGCAGCAGATCTCTGATCAGGATGTTGTTCTGTTGATGATTTCGGGTAATTACGCATTGACTGTTGTGCCACTTACTGAGGTGTATATCGAAGAAAAACATCTCGGAAATTACGATTTGTCGAAAGCGAAAATTAAGATTCCCCAAGAGGAACTTGCCGGTAGAACATCCATTGAAATCACGCTGGTCCATCCGAAAGCCGTAGTCCCTGCGGAAATCGGAATTAATAAGGATAGCCGGCTGATTGCTTACGCGCTCCGGAGTTTCGATATTGGTGTAAGCGGATTAACACAGAGAAAGTCGTAGAGCGCCAATGCGGGAAAATACAGCAAAGATGTACTTTCAGGTAATTGACTCTTAGATTTGTTGGCCTAGTCTGGTTCAGTTGGGGCAGGTGATGATGATCCATGTATCTCATCAGCATCGGGACGATTCCAGTAACGGTTAGGATTGTTTTTATCATCCAGGTATTTTGATCGACTTCCCCATATCTGCTCAATGTGTATTGTAGGATCTTCTTGCACTCCAAACGTAAATATCACATCGAAAGCTTTTCTCAGCAACGATAGGTCAGGGGGGATTGTGAAGACAATTTCGTCACTTTTTGTGGTTTGGATTGTATCTTCATTTCCTGCGTGTGAGCCTTCTAATGCTCGAAATGTTTGATATCCTGCCGGTCTTACATACAGACAATTATCATACGATCCTTGCATTAGAGGTAGCTGCCTGCCCAAGGCACTAAGTAACACTGCGACACCACCAACGGGGCATTGAACAGTTACGCGCCACTCTTTATCCAGGGATGCTACCGCTAAATCGACCTTGTCTAGTTCATTGTCTGTGTTCATTTTGTCCCCGGCTATTTTACTGTGTTGTGGTGTTGATTTGCTGATTCTTTGTCAGCTCTTTACGTATGTTCAAAAGTTATTTTGAGAATAGAGCTGCGATTGTTAACAAAACTCTTGTGCCCGCTTAATATGGAGGTTGTTACAACTCTCACGTATTAATCATATGTTCTTCTTCTAGCCGTTGCTGTCCCGCATACGGGGTCTATGCTGGGGGTTGCTCTAGCAGAGAAGGTGGTGTCGAAATTTTCTGCACAAAAACTGTGCTGATAACGGGCTTCCGAGCAACACGGAATAAGGTGTCTATTATCCATAGTTTTAGACGAGTCAATATCGTTTTTATGGTCCTATTGTTTCCAGCAACCGGCGCAAGATACGAGCGCCCATTGCAGTAAGGGCGACGTTTATCAACTGTTTTTGAAGCCATACTTGAGCACCACTGCAATAAGCAAGAATACTATGCCTATAATATCCATTGTCAGAACTTTATTGATGGCGCCATTATACCCCCCCGTAGAATAAACCAACGCTGCGAACCCGATCATGCTCACAGCCGCCATAAGCATGGCAGCTGATTGATAGGATGGAACAAAGGCAGCGTAGAGAATAAATGCGCCTAGGATACCGAATAGAAGAGCTCTGTGGCGCATCAAAATAGTCAGGTCATTCGAAGAAAGAGCTATATTATAAGCGCTCTCTAATTTCTGGGCGCCTAATACACCAGCTACTGGAGCAAGATTAATTAGCGCAACAATCACAAGGCAAAATGTAATTCCTTTTGACATAATAATTCCCCTTCTCTGTTAGTAGTCGTCAAAACTTGTGGCGGCCAGATTGCTATCGATTGTTATGTGTTTTACTTATTGCTCGTATGGGTGTTCATCAAATTGCTTGGAGGTGTCGCCAATGTGCGACCAGTGGGGTTTTTCCGAAACAAATTCGTGAAATTTATTTTCGATTTCAATATCATCATCTATGCAGTTAGCGGATACCGGAAATGATTCTTCTCCGGAAAATACTTCTCCCAGTGCAGAGCCACAGATCGAGCAAAAACACCGATTATATTTATAGGGAGCTTCAGCCTTGTAGGTGGATATTTTCTCACGCCCTTCAGTTATCTGGAATGTTTCAGAATTTACGAAGATTAAAGTGCTTGCACCAACTTTGCGGCATCGGCTGCAATGGCATGTGCCCATCATATTGGGGGTTTCGGTTAACTCAAACTTTACTGCCCCACAGCAACAGCTGCCATTAATCATGTGTCACCTTAAGATAGTGATTATTGGATCTACCTTAGAACATTATTCTTTGGCTGTCTATATATACAGTTGTTATATTTCTAGCCAGGGTTAAATGGAAGCGTTCTCTTGCTCTAGGGTAAGTTCTGCAACAGCTTAGTCGTCCCTGCGGCTGGTAATTTTTTAGTTACGGCGGTTACAAGTGAGTACTACTAATCCTATTGCGCTCATTATTATAGTACAACGAGTCGCCCATATTTCTGCTGCTAAAGCAGTGCTACAAACACAGTTTTATAACTAGGATCTTGTGAAAGAGTGAAATCCTGGCGGTCTTGATCAACAACGTTGTGTGGTGACGCTATGCTAACGACATACTATGCGTGCTCGCACTGTTTTATTGCCAGCAAGATATCTTCACTCCTAAATCCAGCCACTAAAATCCAGCCACTAAGTTTCGCCGTATTCCCAATATCGTCCCGCATCACTCAGTGAGATAAGCTTGATATCCAAATGTAGGGAGAAGGGGGCGGCTGACCCGGGGCTTGGGAAAGCCATTGAGGCCGGTGGCAACGTCAACGTGGATGCATTGCAGATGATTGGTCATGGTACGGTAGCTCAGTTTGTTTTGATCACCCACTCTCAGTGTTTTCTACAGGGGGGAAGACTGGGTGAGTAATCCGT
>Ga0209395_1003801_pt1 | contig 18323 bp, 2 predicted proteins | sample GOMGulsemesocosm_3_FD_184635 | JGI IMG/M metagenome (GOLD analysis project Ga0209395, IMG submission 184635) | Methane-oxidizing microbial communities from mesocosms in the Gulf of Mexico - GOM9D Gulf of Mexico (SPAdes) (version 2) | ecosystem: Environmental > Aquatic > Marine > Cold seeps... | reverse complement strand
CAACTTGATTAATTGGATATCCAGCCCCATCTAAAGCAGTATAATAGCTAACACTAACATTTCCTAATCCATTTGCAATTGCATTGGTATTTGATGATAAATCAAATATTACTAAGCCATCTAAATCTGACTCTCCATTTACATCCACATCACATTCTTCCATGTCTGCTACTGCATTTGGAAGTGGGTTTGGATTTACAATTACTGTGCTTGTATTTGTTAAAGTAGTATTACATCCTGTTATTGGATTTGCAATATCACTTAAGATTAATACTACATTCACTATAGTTGTATTGTTATCTACTGTTGCTACAGTTACTGTTCCATTTCCTACTGCATCTAAAGTTACCGTTTGAACAGCCCCTCCATCTACACTATATGTTACTACTGCATCAGCCGTTCCTACTATTGTAAAAACCGCATCTGACATAGCACAGATATCACTGTTGTTAGTTACACTAGCAATAGCTGGATTTGGATTAACAACTATTGTACTCGTATTTGTTAACGCTGTACTACATAATGTTACTGGGGTAGTAATATCACTTAAGGTTAATACTACATTCACAGACGTTGTTGTATTCTGTACTGTTGGTACAGTTACCGTTCCATTTCCTGTTGCATCTAAAGTTACCGTCTGAACAGCTCCACCGTCTACACTATACGTTACTACTGCATCAGCTGTTCCTACTAAAGTAAAAATCGCATCAGCCATAGCACAGATATCTGTGTTGTTGGTTAAACTTGTTACATCCGGGTTTGGATTAACAACTATTGTACTTGTATTTGTTAACGCTGTACTACATAATGTTACTGGATTAGTAATATCACTTAATGTTAATACTACATTCACAGACGTTGTTGTATTCTGTACTGTTGGTACAGTTACTGTTCCATTTCCTGTTGCATCTAAAGTTACCGTCTGAACAGCTCCACCGTCTACACTATACGTTACTACTGCATCAGCTGTTCCTACTAAAGTAAAAATCGCATCAGCCATAGCACAGATATCCGTGTTGTTCGTTAAACTAGTAACATCAGGTTGTGGATTGATATTAATAGTAGCTAAACTACTATCATCAACACAAGGTGCTGTTCCTGTTAAGGTATAAGTAAAGGTGCTTGTTGTTGCGCCTACTGCTGAAGTAAATGTTCCTGCTATCGCATTAAACGTTCCACCTGTACCACTCGTTTGAATCCAAGTACCACCTGCTTGCTCGCCAGTAATTAAACCGAATAAGTCAATTACTGCTGTATCGTTATCACAAATTATTGTGCTACCATCAGTTCCTGCCACTGGTTGTGGATTGATATTTATAGTCGCTAAACTAAAATCCTCAACACAAGGTGATGTACCATTCAAAAAATAAGTAAAAGTACTTGTTGTTGCTCCGGTTGCTGGAGTAAATGTTCCTGCTATCGCATTAAACGTTCCACCTGTACCACTCGTTTGAGTCCAAGTACCACCTGCTTGCTCGCCATTAATTAAACCGAATAAGTCAATAACAGCTGTACTACTATCACAAATTAAAGTATTACCATCTGTTCCTGCTACTGGTTGCGGATTAACTGTAATTGTTCCGACACTTGAAACATCAAAACATTCAGCTAGTCCTAATATTGTATATGTAAATGTACTTGTTGTTGCACCTATTTCTGGAGTAAATGTCCCGGCTCCTGCATTAAATGTTCCACCTGTACCACTCGTTTGAGTCCAAGTACCACCTAAATCCTCACCGGTAATTAAACCGAATAAATCAATTATTGCCACACTAGTTTCACAAATGGTAGTATTTCCATCTAATCCTGCGTCTGGTTGCGGATTAACAATAATTGTAACCGTAGCCGAATCATCAATACATGGTGCCGTTCCAGTTACTGTATAAGTAAATACAGAGGTAGTTACAACTGATCCTGCTGGAGGTGTGAAAATTGCTGACATAGGATTAAAATTACCTAATGGACCAGAAGTTTGCACCCAAGTTCCTCCTGAATCACTATCTGTAAGTAAAGTTCCAACATGTATTGCTGATGCTGTTTGAGGACAAACTACTAAAGTAACATCTGTTCCTGCATTTGCATGAGCGTTAACTGTTACAGTAGTTATATTGGTCAAAGCTGCATTACATGCCGTAACACTATCCTGAATATCATTTAAGTCAATTGTCACACTTGTAGTTGTTAAAATTGTACCTACAATAACGGTTCCATTTCCTGAGGCATCTAAGTTTATTATCTGATTTCCTCCTCCATCAATAGTATATGTCACAATCGCATTTGGTGTTCCTACAATATAGAATTCAGCATTACTTTCTGCACAAATGTCTGTATTATTAGTTAATGATGTAATTTCTGGTAATGTTGTAACATAGATAAGATGTGTTACATTAATTGAGTTTCCACAATCATCTGTTACACTATAAATTCGAGTAATTGTTTCTGGACAAGCCCCTCCATCTGTTGATTCGCTAACAAATGCTACAACTGGATTCACTGTACAATTATCTGCTTCATCAATAACAACATTGATATCCACTGCTGGTACCGATCCTCCTAAAGGAACGTTTGTATCATTAGGGTTACTTGCTGTTGGGTCAGTTGTATCATTTATAGTAAACACTTGCGTTACAGTATCTGTGTTTCCACAAGTATCTGTAATTGTCCATGTTCTAGTAATTGTTCCTCCACATGTATTTCCTACTAATGCAGAATCTGAACCAGTTACTGTCCCAGCTGCATCACAGTTATCTGTATAGCCTAAATCTACCATTGCGGGTACATCACCAATACATTGTAATGGCATAGATGCAGGTGCTGCTGCTAATACTGGTGCTGTGGTGTCATTTATAGTAAACACTTGTGTTACAGTATCTGTGTTTCCACAAGTATCTGTAATTGTCCATGTTCTAGTAATTGTTCCTCCACATGTATTTCCTACTAATGCAGAATCTGAACCAGTTACTGTTCCAGCTGCATCACAGTTATCCGTATACCCTAAATCTACCATTGCTGGCACATCACCGATACATTGTAATGGCATTGCTGCAGGTGCTGCTGCTAATACCGGATCAGTCGTATCATTTATAGTAAACACTTGTGTTACAGTATCTGTGTTTCCACAAGTATCTGTAATTGTCCATGTTCTAGTAATTGTTCCGCCACATGTATTTCCTACTAATGCAGAATCCGAACCAGTTACTGTTCCAGCTGCATCACAGTTATCTGTATAGCCTAAATCAACCATTGCTGGCACATCACCAATACATTGTAATGGCATAGCTGCAGGTGCTGCTGCTAATACCGGATCAGTAGTATCATTTATAGTAAACACTTGTGTTACAGTATCTGTGTTTCCACAAGTATCTGTAATTGTCCATGTTCTGGTAATTGTTCCTCCACAAGTTCCGCCTACTAATGCAGAATCCGAACCCGTTACAGTTCCAGCTGCATCACAGTTATCTGTATAGCCTAAATCTACCATTGCTGGTACATCGCCAATACATTGCAATGGCATAGCTGCAGGTGCTGCTGCTAATACTGGTGCAGTTGTATCATTTATAGTAAACACTTGTGTTACAGTATCTGTGTTTCCACAAGTATCTGTAATTGTCCATGTTCTAGTAATTGTTCCTCCACATGTATTTCCTACTAATGCAGAATCCGAACCAGTTACTGTTCCAGCTGCATCACAGTTATCTGTATAGCCTAAATCTACCATTGCTGGCACATCACCAATACATTGTAATGGCATAGCTGCAGGTGCTGCTGCTAATACTGGTGCGATAGTATCATGTACAGTAATTGTTTGACTTACAAATATGAAGTTTCCACAATCATCAGTTACTCTATAACGTCTTATAATTGTTGTTGGACAAGTAAGACCATCTGATGTGTCATCTTCCCATGTTACCGTTGGTGTAGCTCCGTTGTCAGCTTCATCTATAACAACTGTTACATCTGGTGCTAAAACATCTGTAGCACATTGATATGCAAATGGTGCTGGATTACTAGCCGTTGGCACTATTGGATCCGTAATATAGATTAAATGCGTTACGTTAATTGTGTTACCACAGTCATCTGTTACACTATATATTCTTGTAACAATTACTGGACAAACTCCTGTTGTAGATTCGCTTACAAATGCAACAACTGGACTAACTGTACAGTTATCAGCCTCATCTATAACTACTGTAATATCAACTGCTGGCACTACACCTCCTGGCAAAATAGTATCTGCAGGATTACTTGCTGTTGGATCAGTCGTATCATCTATTGTAATGGTTTGAGTTGCTGTATCTACATTTCCACAGGTATCTGTAAACGTCCATGTTCTGGTAATTGTTCCTCCACAAGTAGTCCCTACTAAAGCAGCATCTGTTCCGGTTACAACTCCGGCAGCATCACAATTATCTGTGTACGCTAAATCTACCATTGCTGGTACATCGCCAATACATTCTACTGTTACATCTCCAGGTTCTGCAGCCAATACTGGTGCAATAGTATCACTAATCGTTATTACTTGTGTTACTGTATCTACATTTCCACAAGTATCTGTAAAAGTCCATGTTCTTGTGATTGTTCCGCCACAAGTAGTTCCTACTAAAGCAGCATCTGTTCCGGTTACAACTCCGGCAGCATCACAGTTATCTGTGTATCCTAAATCTACCATTGCTGGTACATCTCCAATACATTCTACTGTTACATCTCCAGGTTCTGCAGCCAATACCGGTGCAATAGTATCACTAATCGTTATTACTTGTGTTGCTGTACCTGTATTTCCACATGTATCTGTTATAGTCCAGGTTCTTGTGATTGTTCCACCACAGTTACCACCTACTATTGCAGTATCAGTTCCGGTTACAACTCCGGCAGCATCACAATTATCTGTGTACCCTAAATCTACCATTGCTGGTACATCGCCAATACATTCTACTGTTATATCTCCAGGTTCTGCAGCCAATACTGGTGCAATAGTATCACTAATCGTTATTACTTGTGTTACTGTATCTACATTTCCACAAGTATCTGTAAAAGTCCATGTTCTTGTGATTGTTCCGCCACAAGTAGTTCCTACTAAAGCAGCATCTGTTCCGGTTACAACTCCGGCAGCATCACAGTTATCTGTGTATCCTAAATCTACCATTGCTGGTACATCTCCAATACATTCTACTGTTACATCTCCAGGTTCTGCAGCCAATACTGGTGCAATCGTATCATTAATCGTTATTGTTTGTGTTACAGTATCTGTATTTCCACAGGTATCTGTTATAGTCCATGTTCTTGTGATTGTTCCTCCACATGTAGTTCCTACTAAAGCAGCATCTGTTCCAGTTACAACTCCGGCAGCATCACAGTTATCAGTATATCCTAAATCTACCATTGCTGGTACATCGCCAATACATTCTACTGTTATATCTCCAGGTTCTGCAGCCAATACTGGTGCAATTGTATCACTAATCGTTATTACTTGTGTTGCAGTATCTACATTTCCACAGGTATCTGTAAAAGTCCATGTTCTTGTAATTGTTCCTCCACATGTTGTCCCAACTAATGCAGCATCTGTTCCAGTTACAACTCCTGCAGCATCACAATTATCTGTGTACCCTAAATCTACCATTGCGGGTACATCTCCGATACATTCTACTGTAACATCTCCAGGTTCTGCAGCCAATACTGGTGCAATAGTATCACTAATCGTTATTACTTGTGTTACTGTATCTACATTTCCACAAGTATCTGTTATAGTCCATGTTCTGGTAATTGTTCCTCCACAAGTAGTTCCTACTAAAGCAGCATCTGTTCCGGTTACAACCCCTGCAGCATCACAGTTATCAGTATATCCTAAATTCACCATTGCTGGTACATCTCCGATACATTCTACTGTAACATCTCCAGGTTCTGCAGCTAAAACTGGTGCTATTGTATCATCAATAGTTATTGTTTGCGTTGCAGTATCTACATTTCCACAGGTATCCGTAAAAATCCATGTTCGTGTAATTGTTCCGCCACAAGTAGTTCCTACTAAAGCAGCATCTGTTCCGGTTACAACTCCGGCAGCATCACAGTTATCCGTATACCCTAAATCTACCATTGCTGGCACATCACCGATACATTCTACTGTTACATCTCCAGGTTCTGAAGCCAATACGGGCGCAATAGTATCATCAATCGTTATTGTTTGCGTTGCAGTATCTGTGTTTCCACAAGTATCTGTAAAAGTCCATGTTCGTGTAATTGTTCCTCCACATGTTGTCCCAACTAATGCAGCATCAGATCCAGCTACTGTTCCAGCTGCATCACAATTATCTGTATATGCTAAATTTACCATTGCGGGTACATCACCGATACATTCTACTGTTACATCTCCAGGCTCTGCAGCTAAAACTGGTGCAATTGTATCATGTACTGTAATTGTTTGACTCACAAATATGAAGTTTCCACAATCATCTGTTACTCTGTAACGTCTTATTATTGTCATTGGACAAGTCAGACCATTTGGTGTATCATCTTCCCAAGCTACCGTCGGTGTAGCTCCATTATCAGCCTCATCTGTAACTAGTGTTGCATCTGGCCCTAAGACATCTGCTGCACATTGATAGCTCGCTGGTAATGGATTACTCGCTGTTGGCGGAGTAGCATCACCTATTGTTATTATTTGAACCAGATCAGTTGTGTTTCCACAATCATCTGTGATCCTATATGTTCTAGTAACTATTTCTGGACAAGTCCCATTATCAGACACATCACCAACAAATGTTACTGTAGGTGTTACTGTACAATTATCAGCCTCATCTGTAATCAACGTTACATCATCAGCTGGTAAAGACGACACAGAAATTGGTCCTGGTGCAGTACCTGTTGGATTAGTTGTATCACCAATAGTTATTGTTTGTGTAGCAGTATCTACATTTCCACAAGTATCTGTAAACGTCCATGTTCTGGTAATTGTTCCGCTACAAGTAGTTCCTACTAAAGCAGCATCTGTTCCGGCTACAACTCCGGAAGCATCACAGTTGTCTGTGTATGCTAAATCTACCATTGCGGGTACATCGCCGATACATTCTACTGTTACATCGCCAGGTTCTGAAGCCAATACCGGTGCAATTGTATCACTAATCGTTATTACTTGTGTAGCAGTATCTACATTTCCACAAGTATCTGTAAACGTCCATGTTCTGGTAATTGTTCCTCCACAAGTAGTTCCTACTAAAGCAGCATCTGTTCCGGCTACAACCCCTGCAGCATCACAGTTATCAGTATATCCTAAATTCACCATTGCTGGTACATCTCCGATACATTCTACTGTAACATCTCCAGGTTCTGCAGCTAAAACTGGTGCTATTGTATCATCAATAGTTATTGTTTGCGTTGCAGTATCTACATTTCCACAGGTATCCGTAAAAATCCATGTTCGTGTAATTGTTCCGCCACAAGTAGTTCCTACTAAAGCAGCATCTGTTCCGGTTACAACTCCGGCAGCATCACAGTTATCCGTATACCCTAAATCTACCATTGCTGGCACATCACCGATACATTCTACTGTTACATCTCCAGGTTCTGAAGCCAATACGGGCGCAATAGTATCATCAATCGTTATTGTTTGCGTTGCAGTATCTGTGTTTCCACAAGTATCTGTAAAAGTCCATGTTCGTGTAATTGTTCCTCCACATGTTGTCCCAACTAATGCAGCATCAGATCCAGCTACTGTTCCAGCTGCATCACAATTATCTGTATATGCTAAATTTACCATTGCGGGTACATCACCGATACATTCTACTGTTACATCTCCAGGCTCTGCAGCTAAAACTGGTGCAATTGTATCATGTACTGTAATTGTTTGTGTTGCAGTATCTGTATTTCCACAAGTATCTGTAAAAGTCCATGTTCGTGTAATTGTTCCTCCACATGTAGTCCCAACTAATGCAGCATCAGATCCAGCTACTGTTCCAGCTGCATCACAATTATCTGTATATGCTAAATTTACCATTGCTGGTACATCTCCAATACATTCTACTGTTACATCTCCAGGCTCTGCAGCCAATACTGGTGCAATCGTATCACTAATCGTAATTACTTGTGTTGCTATTACATTATTTCCACAAGGGTTTGTATAGCTCCATGTTCTTGTAATAGTTCCACCACAAGTAGTCCCTACTAATGCAGCATCAGATCCCGCAACCGCTGCTGTTCCATAACATGTGTCATTCCACGTTAAGTTAGTCATAGCTGGCACGTCTGTGATACATTGTACTGAAACATCTACTGGTTCAGGAACAAATGTTGGTGTTGAACATGGTGGCACAGGAATTACTACATCAAGAAAAGATATACAACCATTATTATCAGTTACAGTAACTGTATAGGTGTCAGCAGTTAATCCTGTAAGCGTATCTGTTCCAGCTACATTATTGTTTGTTTGTAATGTATTTCCTAAAGAATCTGTCCAAACATAATCCCAAGGTGAATCTCCTAATCCTGTTGCCGTTATTTGTCCATCACTTGCTGAAGGACATGTTTCATTTATTTGAACAATTGTTGGTACTTCACAACATGCCATTATTGAAGCAAAATTAGTTGTTGGATCTTGAGTACAGGCAACACTATCCCATCCTCCTGATTCTCCATCACCACTGGTGTTTACCTGCACGCCTAAATCAGCACCAGCGACACATGATGCATCAACTGTTAAATCCCAACAAAATGTCCATGTACAACTTCCATTAGTTGCATCTCCAAAACTATTAACCACACCAGGGTCACTACCTGCAGGTGAATCTGAATTAAAATAAAAACCTGCTCCAAAAACATCTCCAGTTACTGCACTTGTTACTGAAGTATAATAATCCCAAGACCCTGATGGTGCTCCAGGTCCTGGAGGGTTATACCCACATTCTGCTGGAGCTACATAATTAGTAATATTTCCATCCCAACCGGCACCCATAGTAACTTGAACTCCGTGAAACCAATTTTGGTTTGTTTCAACCCAGTTAGATACGGTATAACAAAAAGTTACTACTTGTCCAGGTAAATAAGTACCATTAACTGGTAATGGTGAAGCTGTAATTGAACTTGTTATTAAACAGTCATTACAGTCAATATCATTATCCAAGGTTATAGAAAAGTCACTATCCGTTGCGGTAGCATTTCCTCCACTGATTTGAATATAATAGGTACTACCAATAGTTAAAGAAGTAAATGTAAAGGAGTCATTACCACTACCTCCTACATTTGCACATCCTTGACCTACTGGTACAGCACATGTACCTCCCCATAGACCAATACTGGCATTTGAAAAACCAGAAATATCCATATTTAGAGTACTCCCTGATGCAGTAAAACTATACCAAGTATCTAATGCTGGAGCTTGCATATCTCCACCTCCTGAACAACCTGTTAAATATACATAAGGACTTGCCCCTGTAGCATTATCTGTTGTTTGACTATTCATGGTAACTGCAGCTCCATCCTGTATTGAACCATCACAGGCTCCAGGTGCTGGTAAAGTACCAAAATCTATAGCTCCAGAACAATCGTCATTTGATGGCGCTTGTGCCCACACAAGTGAACTAAAGGCCAATAAGCTTAAAAAAGCTAATTTTCTTAAAATATTATACATAATGATTCGGGTTATTTATAAGATTTATTTGGTCCTAACTCATATCCTTTACTAATATTTCCATTAGCATGAACAGCCCAAATTATTTTTTGGAATTTATAGCTGTCAGAAACAAAACATCCATTAGAAAGGTTAGCATCATTTATTTGATTTTTCGAAAACAATCTGACAACTGCTCCATCATCAAACACAATATCATTTGATTTAGATTCAAAAAAGTTTCCACATAAATTTGCTTTACTTAAAGCTGAAGCAATAATCTCTTTAGAGTATTTACTTCCAGTTTTGATAATTTGGAATTTACCTGTGTTATTATTTTGGCTTTTTGTTTCTTGACCATAAGTGAGTATTGAGCACAAAACTAATAACAATGTAAAAAGGGTAAAGTGTTTCTTCATAGTATTAAGTATTTAATCGGGTAATTATTATATTAAAGGTTAGTTAATTATTTTTTGTTTTATTTTTTTGATGACTGGGTATTCTTTAAAACACAAACAAGCGTTTCATGAATGAAACGCTTGACGTTATTTTTACCCTACCCCTTTTTTATTCTTTTTATTTAAGTTTATTGTTTGGGTGTAAATCACTATTATTTTTTGGCTTAAAAATATTTGCGCTAATATTAACATTTGTTTAACGGTTACAAAATTTTATCGTTTAACTGTTTATTTACTCGATAAATGACTTATTATGTTGTGTTTAACACAAATCCCCCCTAGTTTTTTTAAATATTTTACTTTTAATTAATGTTTTTAGGCTAGTAACAAAAAAAGAGGCTGTCTTTTCAGACAGCCTCTTTAAGCATCATACTTAATTTATCTACTTATCTCTTTAAGGAGAAATGTGATTGAAATTCTTTTTGAGCATTATCTTTACCTTCAACATATGTGATTTTAAACCAGTAATCAGTTGCTGGCATTTGACTACCATTATAGTTTCCTGTCCAACCTTTACTATCAGGATCCAGTTGTTTTAATAACTTTCCGAATCGATCAAAAATATATATTTGAGATATTGGTATTCCTTCCTGACCAATAATTGCCCATGTATCATTTACCCCATCACCGTTTGGTGTAAAGAAATGTGGGTAGTCAATTAAGATTACTGTATCAGTATATGTCCAACATCCATGTCCATCTGAAATGGTAATATGATGAATTCCTGGAGTGACATTATCAAATGTTCCATTCGTTGTTGGTTCTCCCCCATCTAAACTATACCAGAATACTATTCCAGGTGTACTTGATGTTGCTAGAGCAACTATTTGATGTGAATCAGCAAATGCATTTGTCGTTACACTTACATTATAATTATCAGGCACTCCAGATACCCATATAGTTATTGGCAACGATACATTAATACAATCAAAATCTGTAGGGCCAGAAACAGTAACTGTATAATCTCCTGGTTCTGAAACTTCTAATATTTGGTTAGTTGCACCAGCTATAGCTACTCCATTCAATGACCATTGATAATCATATACTGCTGGATTTTCCGGACCTGCCGTTGCAGTTAACTTTGGTAATGAAATATTTGTTAATGGCACTCCATTAGTATCCACACATATAACTTCTTTATCTGCTTCTACCGAAATCTCTGGGACCGGTACATAAATTTCAAACTCAACTATAGTGTAACATCCTGTTCCTTGTGTTACTGGAGTTAATCCTGTCCCGTCGTTAATAACACTTACATATATGGTTTGCGGATTTGAAATATTACTATATGCCGTTGGAATTGCTATTGCATTAATTCCTGCTGCAGCATCATCAATACTTGTATAATAATTTGCAGAAACCCCAAGTTCAACAGCAGGTCCTGTACCTGTTAAAATTTGAGTTTCCCACTGAGTTAAATTAAATTCTGCTACTTGCTCAGAAATAGCTCCTGAACCATCAACATTTCCATCACACTCCATCATCACACCTAAATTAGTAACGATATCAGCTGTACTCAACGGAGTAGGATTTGGATTTACATGTAATTTTACAATAGATACTGCTCTACAACCTGATGTTGGGTTATACACACTTGCAAAAATTGCTTGTGGATTTATCGTATTTTCAAAGGCTTCATAATTTGAAACTAAATTCATTCCAGAGCCTACTTCTGCATCTTCGAAGGTCAAATAATAATCAACCTCTACACCTGTTGACCCTCCTGTTATACCAGTTTCATAGTCAAGTAAATTGAAAATTAAAAAACCATCATCAATATCATCATCACATTCAAAAACTGGCCAGTAATTTGCAATTGGTAATAAATCTACATGTAATGTAATTGCTACTATACTTTCACAACCTGTACCCATATGAATCACACTTGCATAAATAATTTGATCTGGCACACTTGTATTTAGATATCCATTTGGATTAACTATTATCATTGTCGGATCAGGACTTCCTGATGCCAACAACCCAGTGTAAAAATTTATTGTATAATCTGTAGGAACAGTATTAGCGTCAATATTCGATAATAAAACAGTAGTTCCGTAATTTGTTAAATCAAATGCTACTATTCCATCTGTACTTCCTTTATCCTCACACATGGCATAATTCAATGAACCATCTGGTAATTCAGGACTTCTAATTACGATTAACATAAGTGTTTCAGATGTATTACTACATCCAGTTGTAGTGTCTTTAATATTAAGATATAATCTTTGAGAACTTCCTACACCGTCACCATCTACATCTATATTTTGATATAATTCATTAGTTGATATTGCTGCCGACAGTATTCCAGCTTCGGCCTCAACTAATGTTTCATAATATGTAATCCCTAAATTAGTAGCTCCACCAATGATTTGAGCGGTAGCCAAATTTAAATCGAAATAACTAAAGGTATCATTATCATCATCACACGCATATAAATCTATTGCTGGTGTAAATGTTACAACATTCACATTTAAAGTCAATGTTGTAGTTGTAAAACAACCCGTAATTCCATTTTCCAATCTTACATAAATTATTTGTGGATTTGAAATATTTTGATAAGCAGTTTCATTTGTAATTGGATTGGTATCAGCTGTTGCCTCTCCTACAGTTAAGTGATAAGTAACATCTACTCCTGTTTGACCATTTAATAAATTAGCGTTATCACTAGTTAAATCAAACGTAACGTTAATTCCATCCAAATCATCATCACATAATGCTTGTAAACTAAATGGATTTACTGTTGGTACGGGGTTTATTGTAATGGTTGCAATACTGGAATCATCTATACATGGTGATGCTCCTAACAAAGTATACTGAAAAGTACTGGTTGTTGCTCCTATAACTGATGTATATGTTCCTGCTATCGCGTTGAAGATACCACCCGAACCTATTGTTTGTGTCCAAGTTCCACCTGATTGTTCCCCTGTAATTAAACTGAATAAATCAACTACTGTAGTATCATCATCACAGATTACAATTGCTCCATCAGTTCCTGCAACAGGTTGAGAATTAATCGTAATAGTCGCTACACTACTGTCGTCAATACATGGTGCAGTTCCTAATAAAGTATAGGTAAATGTACTCGTTGTTGCTCCCGTTGCTGGAATATAAGTTCCTGCTACGGCGCTAAAAGTTCCACCAGACCCTGAGGTTTGTGTCCATTCTCCTCCTGATTGTTCTCCAGTTATTAAACTGAATAAATCAATCACAGCCGTACTGCTATCACATATAAGTGTTCCTCCATCAGTACCTGCTACTGGCTGTGGATTGATAGTAATTGTCGCTAAACTACTATCATCAACACAAGGTGCTGTTCCTACTAAAGTATAGGTAAAAGTACTGGTTGTTGATCCGGTTGCAGGAGTATAAGTTCCTGATCCAGCATTAAAAACCCCTCCAGACCCTGTTGTTTGTGCCCATACTCCGCCTGATTGTTCACCTGTGATTAAACTGAACAAATCAATAATTGCTACACTGCTATCACAAATTGTAGTGTTACCATCAGATCCTGCTACTGGTTGTGGATTAATAGTAATAGTAGCTATACTTTCATCATCAACACAAGGTGATGTTCCCAATAAGGAATACGAAAATGTACTCGTTATTGCTCCATTTGCTGGAGTATAAGTTCCCGCAACAGCATTAAAGCTTCCACCAGATCCTGAAGTTTGAATCCAAGTCCCACCTGCTTGCTCATCAGTAATTAAACCAAATAAATTAATTACAGTTGTGCTACTATCACAGATTGTAGTTCCTCCATCTATTCCAGCTATATGTTGTGGATTAATGGTAATAGTAGCAAAACTACTATCATCGATACAAGGTGCAGTTCCCACTAAAGTATATGCAAAAATACTGGTTGTTGCCCCTGTTGCTGGAGTATAAGTTCCGGCCGCTGCATTAAAAGCACCACCAGACCCCGTTGTTTGTGTCCATATTCCTCCTGATTGTTCACCCGTAATTAAACTGAATAAATCAATCACAGCCGTATTACTATCACAAATTAAAGTTCCACCATCAGTTCCACAAACTGGCTGTGGATTCATTGTAATAGTCGCTACACTACTATCATCTATACATGGTGATGTTCCTAACAAAGTATATGTAAAAGTACTGGTAGTTCCTCCCGTTGCTGGAATATAAGTTCCTGCTATGGCATTAAAGGTTCCACCAGATCCTGAAGTCTGTGTCCATGTTCCGCCCGATTGCTCTCCAGTTATTAAACTGAATAAATCAATAATAGTACTATTACTATCACAAATAAGCATTTCACCATCAGTTCCAGCAACTGGTTGTGGATTGATGGTAATTGTAGCTATACTTGAATCATCAATACATGGTGCGGTTCCTAATAAAGTATACATAAAAGTACTGGTTGTTGCTCCGGTTGCTGGAGTATAAGTTCCTGCCCCAGCATTAAAAATTCCTCCAGAACCTGTTGTTTGTGCCCATGTTCCTCCTGTTTGCTCTCCAGTAATTAAACTGAATAAATCGATTATTGCAGTATTACTATCACAAATAAGGGTACCTCCATCAGTTCCCGCAACGGGTTGCGGATTGATGTTAATGGTTACTAAACTACTATCATCAATACAAGGTGCAGTTCCAACTAAAGTATATGTAAAAGTACTGGTTGTTGCTCCAGTGGCTGGAGTATAAGTTCCTGATCCAGCATTAAAAATCCCTCCTGACCCTGTTGTTTGTGTCCATATTCCTCCAGAATCTTCTCCGGTAATTAAACTGAATAAATCAATCACAGCCGTACTACTATCACAAATTGTTGTACTACCATCAGTTCCCGCTACTGGCTGCGGATTAACAGTAATAGTCGCTATACTTTCATCATCAACACAAGGCGCTACTCCATTTAAAAAATAGCTAAAAGTACTCGTTGTTGCTCCAGTTGTTGGAGTATAGGTTCCTGCTCCCGCATTAAAGGTTCCACCAGATCCAGAGGTTTGAGACCATACACCACCAGTTTGCTCACTAGTAATTAAACTAAATAAATCAATTACTGCAGTATTATCATCACAGATTGTAATTCCACCATCAAACCCTGCTATATGTTGTGGATTAATGCTAATAGTTACTAAACTAGTATCATCAACACAAGGTGCGGTTCCTACTAAAGTATATGTAAAAGTACTGGTAGTTGCTCCTACTGCAGGGGTATACATTCCTGCTCCCGCATTAAAAGTACCACCAGACCCAGATGCTTGTGTCCATATTCCTCCTGAGTCTTCCCCAGTAATTAAACTGAATAAATCGATTACAGCTGTATTACTATCACAAATGGTTGTACTACCATCGGTTCCAGCAATAGGTTGCGGATTGATACTAATGGTTGCTATACTGCTAACATTTATACATGGTGCAGTTCCTAGTAAACTATAAGTAAAAATACTTGTTGTTACCCCAACTGCTGGAGTAAAGGTTCCAGCTCCTGCGTTAAAAGTACCTCCAGAACCTGAATTCTGTGTCCATGTACCGCCAAGATCTTCTCCAGTAATTAAACTATATAAATCGATTACAGCTGTGCTCGTATCACAAATAAGTGTGCTACCATCAGTTCCTGCCACAGGTTGTGGATTGATTGTTATAGTAGCTATACTTTCATCATCAACACAAGGCGCTACTCCATTTAAAAAATAGGTAAAGGTACTTGTCGTTGCTCCTGTTGCCGGAGTAAAAGTTCCTGCTACAGCATTAAACGTACCTCCAGAACCTGTTGTTTGTGTCCATGTTCCTCCTGTTTGCTCACTAGTAATTAAACCGTATAAGTCAATCACTGCGGTATTACTATCACAAATAAGTGTCCCTCCATCAAATCCAGCAACATGTTGTGGGTTAATATTAACAGTAGCTATACTGCTATCATTTATACATGGAACTGTTCCTACCAACGTATAAGTAAAAGTACTAGTTGTTGCTCCTGTTGCAGGAGCATAAGTTCCTGATACGGCATTAAATGCACCTCCAGAACCAGTTGTTTGTGTCCATGTTCCTCCTATTTGCTCTCCAGTTATTAAACTGAATAAATCAATCACTGCTATACTACTATCACAAACAAGTGTTCCTCCATCGGTTCCAGCATCTGGTTGTTGATTAATGGTAATGGTAGCTATACTTTCATCATCAACACAGGGTGCTGATCCATTTAAAAAATAGGTAAAGGTACTTGTCGTTGCCCCCGTTGCTGGAGTAAAAGTTCCTGCTGCAGCATTAAACGTACCTCCAGAACCAGTTGTTTGACTCCATGTTCCTCCAACCTGCTCATTAGTAATTAAACTGTATAAATCGATTACAGCTGTGCTCGTATCACAAATTGTTCCTCCTCCATCGAATCCTGCTATTTGTTGCGGATTAATCGTTATGGTTGCTAAACTTGTATCGTCTACACAAGGAGGAGTTCCTGCTACCGTATAAAGAAATGTACTTGTTGTTGCTCCGAGTGTTGAGGAATACGTTCCTGCTCCCGCATTAAAAGTACCACCAGACCCAGTTGTTTGTGTCCATGTCCCGCCTGATTGCTCTCCAGTTATTAAACTAAATAAGTCGATTACAAACGGGTCACTATCACAAATTAATGTTCCTCCATCAATTCCTGCATCCGGTTCTGGGCTAACTTCAACAGTCACAAAACTAACCGCATCCGCACATGGTGGAGTTCCTGTTACCGTATAAGAAAACACTGCTGTAGTTCCCCCTACTGAAGGCGTAAAAATTGCTGACATAGGGTTAAAAGTCCCGCCTAGTCCTGAAACCTGTGCCCAAGTACCTCCTGAATCCTCACCTACGAGTTCATCTTTCAAATGTATCGCAGATGAAGTATTGTCACATACATAAACGGTAACATCTGTTCCCGAATTTGGTGCCACAATAACTGTAATTGTTCCTGAAGCATTTATATTAGATGGGACACAACCAACTGATGTTACTGTATAATTAAATACTCCTGTAGCTGTTGGCGTACCACTAATTGTAAACACCCCAGCAGCATATGTTCCAGTAACACCTGCAGGTAGTCCTGAAACGGTTACTCCGGTAATTCCTCCTCCAGCAGTGTATACTATGTTGGTTATTGCCGTATTTTCACATACTGGTTGGTCATCTGTATTAATTGCAGATGTCAATATTAATGTACATGCATAATTTGCATCTATTATCTTATTTCCATATTCATTAACAGTAACTGTTTTAATAGGGTTTTCAGAAAAACCCTTATTGCTATTTAATTTTTCGTGTGCCTGTATAGCAACACCAAAAAATAATGAAAAAATAAAACTAAAAATTTGAAGACTATTATTCCCAAAATATTTTTCTAACATAGCTTAATGTATTTACGTATTGATATCTATTTCGATCAATTTGGGGTGGATCGGTTATGAAAGCCAGCTATAGTATAGCTTAGCATATTCATTTTAAATCAATTTAGGGTACGTAAGTGTCTGAAGGGGATCAGTATTACTGTAACAAGTTAGCTTCTTTTTAAGCAATTTTTAAGGTAAGCGAAGTGGGGTATTATCAACAATACAACTAGGTGAATTCTGTTTTTAATTGATTTGTGTGTGGGCACAGTTTATTCTATTTCAAATCTTTTTCTGGGGAAGAAATTGAGAGTTTTTTTGCGGTAAAAAAAAGGTAAACTAACTTTCAAAATTGAAACGCTTAACAAATATTTCACCCTACCTCTTCAATATTTTTTTTAATAAAAAATTATCCTAAATTTTATTAAATATTTTTGAAACAGACTTGAATTTAAGAAATGTTTTTAGTTATAAATATTTTATTCGTCAAACTGTTAAATTATTCGTTATACACAACTAAAAACACATTTTTACACACAATCTTAGCACTAATACTCTAGTATTAAAACGAATTCCTCAAAATCAAAGACTCCTCATATTTTTCGTTATATATTTTTTATAAATGAAACCATTCTTCTTCACTATCACACTATTAAATTGATAGCTAAAAAAAGAATACTCACGGTTTTTAACTGTAATAAAAAAGGCCTCACATTGTGGGGCCTTTTTAGTTATTTAATTAAATTATTTATCTCTTTATTGTGAAGTGGGCTTTAAACTCTTTTTGAGTACTGTCTGCTCCTTCTATATAAATAATCTTAAACCAGTAATCTGTCGCTGGCATTTGACTACCATTATAAGTACCATCCCAACCTGCTCCATCAGGATCCAATTGCTTTAATAACTTACCAAAACGATCAAAGATATAAATCTGTGATATTGGAATTCCTTCCTGACCTATAA
>Ga0209395_1003799_pt1 | contig 18329 bp, 15 predicted proteins | sample GOMGulsemesocosm_3_FD_184635 | JGI IMG/M metagenome (GOLD analysis project Ga0209395, IMG submission 184635) | Methane-oxidizing microbial communities from mesocosms in the Gulf of Mexico - GOM9D Gulf of Mexico (SPAdes) (version 2) | ecosystem: Environmental > Aquatic > Marine > Cold seeps... | reverse complement strand
TATCTGCTGCTGTAGATAACGCTGCTGTATTAGGAAAAGATTTAGCTATGCAAGCTGCCGCAATGGGAGCAAGCTCTTTATCTTACAAAGATTTTACACCTGAATTCGTAGCATCAGAAACTGAAGCTAGAATTGCTGTTATTGAAAAAGAAAATATTGAATTAGGTCGTTTAGGAAAAACTCTTAAAAACGTACCTCAATACATTTCTATGGCTCAATTATCTGACGAAGTTATTGCTCAAGCAGAAGTTGTTGCTAAGGAACAATTAGCTGCAGAAGGTAAACCAGAAAAAATCTGGGACAAAATTCTTCCAGGAAAAATGGAACGTTTTATCTCTGACAACACTACTCTTGATAAAGAGCAATGTTTATTAGATCAAGAATTTATTAAAGAAGCAAAACAAAATGTTGCTGAATATGTGAAAACATATGGTGATGTTTCTGTTACTGCTTTTGAAAGAGTATCTTTAGCATAAGGACTTTTATAATTCAAATAGATTAAAAGCTTCTCAGAAATGAGAAGCTTTTTTTTATACACATTGCCAAAAAAAATCAACACTTTCGCCGAAAGCATAGGAGACTTTAATTAACCATAATATTTTCCGCCAAAGAGAAGCATTGGTTAATTAAACCCAATGGTCATATTAATAAGCCTATTTCACTTAATTATTTGTCATAATTATTGAAAAAAAGGAATTCAAATGTATATTTGCATAAATCATTCACAACTATGTACTACAAAAGAATACTTTTAAAACTATCAGGAGAGGCCTTAATGGGTGAACGTCAATATGGTATTGACCCAAAAAGATTAGCAGAATATGCTCAAGATATAAAAGAATTAGTGGACAAAGGTGTAGAAGTAGCTATCGTTATTGGTGGAGGAAACATCTTCAGAGGTGTTGCCGGAGCTAGTAATGGAATGGACCGTGTTCAAGGTGACTACATGGGGATGTTAGCTACCGTAATAAATGGTTTAGCCTTACAAAGCGCATTGGAAGATGCTGATGTACAAACAAGACTACAAACTGCAATAAAAATAGAGGCTATCGCTGAGCCCTATATTAAAAGAAAAGCAACAAGACACTTGGAAAAAGGCCGAGTAGTGATTTTTGGTTCTGGAACAGGAAACCCGTATTTCACAACAGATTCAGCTGCTGTATTACGTGCTATTGAAATAAATGCTGATGTAATTTTAAAAGGCACTCGAGTTGATGGTATCTACAATGAAGATCCTGAGAAAAACCCCGAAGCAAAGAGATATGATTTCATTACATTTGATGATGTAATTAAAAAAGGCTTGAAAGTAATGGACATGACTGCCTTTACTTTAAGTCAGGAAAACAACTTACCAATTGTAGTGTTTGATATGAATACTCGAGGGAATTTACTAAAGGTAGTTTCTGGTGAAGAGATTGGTACCAAAGTAAACAACTAAATATATTTGACTTAGTTATTGATTTAACACAAATAATTAATACTTTTACTCAAGGCATAAAACCTAGAATAATCAACCCACAAACTGGGTGAAAAATTAACCTTATGGAAGAAATTAACTTCATTATAGACAGCGCAAAAGAAGGAATGGACAATGCAATAGTTCATTTAGAAAAACAACTGCGTATTATTAGAGCTGGAAAAGCATCTCCAGCAATGCTAAGTAGTGTTAAGGTTGATTATTATGGCTCAGCCACTATCCTATCACAAGTTGCTAACGTAAATACACCAGACGCAAGAACTATAACTGTACAACCTTGGGAAAAAAACTTATTACAAGAAATTGAAAAAGCTATCATGAATGCTAATCTAGGATTCAACCCAATGAACAACGGAGAAAGTATTATCATAAACGTACCTGCTCCGACCGAAGAAAGGAGACGTGAATTAGCTAAGCAAGCTAAAGGAGAAACTGAAGACGCTAAGGTTGTTGTTAGAAACAATAGAAAAGACGCGAATAATGAAATTAAAAAATTAGAAGACGCGTCTGACGATATGAAAAAGAATGCTGAAGACTCAGTTCAAACAATTACTGACGATGCAGTAAAAAGAATTGACGAAATTCTAGTTGCAAAAGAAAAAGACATCATGACGGTTTAATAACCATAAACTATTACATATTCAAAAAAAAAACGGCTTTAATTGCCGTTTTTTTTTATACCCATACACAATGGTAAATAATTACATTTTTTTACCTTTGTTATCCTTTATAACCTAATTATGACAAAATTATTTAGTGTTGGTTTTTGGGCTGCAATCGCTCGAATTATTTTAAAGAATCGAATTCTTATTCTGATTCTTGTAACTATAGCCACTATAGCATTAGCAAGTCAGTTTAAACATATGCGCTTCACATATACTGAAGCAAACTTGCTGCCAGACGACCATGCAATTAATAAAGAATATTTTGAATTTTTAGACACTTTTGGCGATGAAGGAAATTTAATTATTTTAGGAATTCAAGACGATTCATTTTTTACTCCCGAAAAATTCAATGCTTGGAATACTTTAGCAGAGCAACTAAACACACATAAAAACATAACAAGCGTCATTGGTGTAGGAAACATTCCAATACTTGTGAAAAATGAGCAAAAAAAAGCATTTGACACAAAACCACTGGTAGAAAACCCAATAGAAAAACAAGCTGAGTTAAACAAATTAAAAACAAAACTATACTACAACCTTCCCTTCTATAATAAGTTTTTATTCAACGCAGAATCAAACACTTTCAGAACCGCTGTTTACTTAAAAAAGGATATCATAAACAAACCTGAACGTAAAAAACTAATTGAACAATTTATAATCCCAAAGATAGATACCTTTAACAAGGAGTACAACTTAAAAGTTCGTGTTTCAGGCATGCCATATATCAGAACCCTGAATTCCAATACTATAATAAGCGAAATATCTTCTTTTATTCTTGCAGCGCTTCTCGTTACAGGTTTTATTTTCTATTTATTTTTCAAATCATTTCGAGCAACATTTATATCACTATTTACTGTAATTATTGGAGTAATGTGGACCTTTGGTTTATTAGGGTTTTTACAATATGAAATTACAGTATTAACCGCTATAATACCACCATTAATTATTGTTATAGGAATTCCTAACTGCGTATTTTTAATAAACAAATACCAATCTGAGGTAAAAAAACACGGTAATCAAGCCAAGTCATTACAACGCGTTATTACAAAAATTGGTAATGCAACATTAATGACTAATGTTACTACTGCAGCTGGATTTGCTACTTTTATTTTAACTAAAAGTGATTTATTGAGCGAGTTTGGTACAGTAGCATCGCTAAGTATCCTTTCCATTTTCATCCTCTCTCTACTCCTGATTCCCATCATATATAGTTTTATGCCCCTACCAAAGCAAAAACATTTAAACCATTTAAATAAAAAATGGATTGATGGTTTTGTTAACTGGATGGTTGATATGGTAAAACACAAACGAATTACAATTTACGCTGGATCATTAGCGCTATTAATAGCTAGTATGATCGGGATTTTTCAAATAAATGTAACTGGTAGTCTAATAGAAGACATGCCAAAAAACACTGACTTCTTTAGAGATATTCGCTTTTTTGAAAAAGAGTTTGACGGCATAATGCCCGTAGAGTTTATGATAGATAGTAAACGTAAAAAGGGCGTTATGAAACTAGCTACACTAAAACGAATGGACAAGCTTGAAGAAGCCATAAACGAAATACCAGAACTATCAAAACCAATGTCAGTTGTTGGTTTAGTAAAATATGCCAAACAAGCCTATTATAAAGGGAACCCAAAATACTACCAATTACCAACTAATAACGAAAAACTTTTTATACTTCCATACGTAAAAAATGCAGATTCTGATAGTAACTTGATGAAAAGTTATGTTGATAGCACAGGTCAATATGCCAGAATAACTACCTTTATGAAAGACATTAGTACTAACCGAATGGAAGTTATTGAAGAGCAATTAAAACAGAAAATAACCAAAATATTCCCTGAAGATCGATATAATGTTACCATGACAGGTAAAGCATTAGTGTTTCAAAAAGGAACAAAATACTTGAGAGATAATTTATTTCTATCATTAGGATTGGCTATCGTAATTATATCGTTATTTATGGCGTATATGTTCCGATCATTCAGAATGATTATAGTATCCTTAATCCCTAATTTACTCCCATTACTAATTACTGCAGGTTTAATGGGGTTTCTGGGAGTACCAATAAAACCATCAACCATTTTAGTTTTTAGTATTGCTTTTGGAATATCCGTAGATGATACCATACACTTCTTAGCAAAATACCGACAAGAATTACAAGCACACAATTGGCACATTCGAAAATCAGTCTATGCAGCCTTACGTGAAACAGGAGTGAGCATGTTTTATACTTCTATTGTACTATTCTTTGGTTTCTCGGTATTTACTATTTCAAGCTTTGGAGGCACAGTTGCCTTAGGAGGGCTAGTTTCTGTAACATTACTTTTAGCAATGCTTGCTAATCTGCTACTTTTACCATCTCTTTTACTATCCTTGGAAAGAAGTATTGCTAATAAAAAAGTATTAATAGAACCTAGCTTTAATGTAATACCTGAAGAAGAGGATACTATATAAAAAAACCGTTAGCACGCTAACGGTTTTTACCCCAAAAAAACTTACTTAACAAACTTATATAGTTTATTAACATAAGCTAGTGCAATTTACAACATATGCAAACACTACCACCTCACCTAAATTAGGTATTTTTACATCACTATGTTTAGTGATATTTGTATTTGAAAATAAAATTTTAAAAGCCATATAAAAAATTATCTTTGCACCAGTTAAGGATGATTAATGTGATTTGCAAACAATTACATTTTACAAACGAAAAAAGAACAAACGAAACTCGTAAAAAAGGCCTTAGTATAATAAAAAATATCATTAGCGAGTTTCGTTAGAATATTAAAAATAATAGATATCACAATACATGAAATCAACATCAGTTTCAGAACTATTAAAAGGAAAACAAGTTTTACAAGAAGTAACACTTAAAGGTTGGGTAAGAACCTTCAGAGCAAAACGATTTATTGCCTTAAATGACGGGTCTACAATTAACAACATACAGTGCGTTGTAGATTTTGAAAATACAGATGAAGAAACATTAAGAAGAATTACTACTGGAGCTGCAGTAGCAATCACAGGAACACTTATTGAAAGTCAGGGTAAGGGACAAAAGGTGGAGGTTGACGTTAAGACAATAGAGATTCTTGGTGATTCTGACCCAGAAACATACCCAATACAACCTAAAAAACATAGCTTTGAATTTTTAAGAGATAATGCTCACTTAAGAACACGCACAAGTACCTTTAGCGCAGTAATGCGTTTGCGTTCTGCTATGTCATTTGCCATTCATCAATACTTTAACCAAAATGGATTTCACTACATGCACACACCAATCATTACCGGTAGTGATGCTGAAGGTGCAGGAGAAATATTTCAGGTAACAAACTTGGACGTAAAAAACCCTCCTTTAAATGAAGATGGCACTGTTGATTACAGTAAAGATTTTTTCGGAAAAGAGACAAATTTAACCGTATCAGGTCAGTTAGAAGCAGAAACTTTTGCTATGTCATTAGGAAAAGTATATACCTTTGGACCAACATTTAGAGCAGAAAACTCAAACACTTCTCGTCACTTATCTGAATTCTGGATGATAGAACCTGAAGTAGCTTTTATGGATTTAGCTGGAAATATGGATTTAGCTGAAGACTTTCTTAAGTCTGTGATATCATATATTCTAGAGAATAACAAAGAAGACTTGGCATTTTTAGAGCAACGTTTACTGGATGAGGAAAAAACAAAACCTCAAAAGGAACGTAGCGAAATGTCATTAACAGAAAAGTTACGCTTTGTGGCTGAAAACAACTTTAAACGTGTAAGTTATACTGAGGCAATAGATATATTAAAAAACTGCAAGCCAAACAAAAAGAAAAAATTCAATTACATTATTGAAGAATGGGGAGCAGATTTACAAAGTGAACATGAACGTTTCCTAGTTGAAAAACACTTTAAATGCCCAGTAATCTTATTTGATTACCCAGCAAACATTAAGGCATTTTACATGCGCTTAAATGAAGATGGAAAAACAGTACGTGCAATGGATATTTTATTTCCAGGTATTGGTGAAATGGTTGGAGGATCACAACGTGAAGAACGCTTAGATGTGCTACTTGACAAAATGAAGGCATTAGACATTGATCCTGAAGAATTATCATGGTATACTGATTTACGTAAATACGGAACAGCTACACACTCTGGTTTTGGTTTAGGTTTTGAACGTTTAGTCATGTTTGCCACAGGAATGAGTAACATTAGAGATGTAATTCCATTTCCAAGAACACCTCAAAACGCAGCATTTTAAACCACCAATAGCTTTGTTTTATGACCATAATTCAAAAAACAGTATATTACAAATGCTGATTTCTATTCTTTTTAAAGAGCGAATTGAGTACTGAAAAATAAAATAATAAAACTAACCTACAAGATAAAAAAACCTTGTAGGTTTTTTTATCTTTACAATATTATGCTAAAACAGTTCCTACAGTTTAAATTATCTCAAAAATTATCTCCTCAACAAATTCAATTGATGAAGTTAATTCAATTGCCTACACAAGCTTTTGAACAGCGAATCAAGCAAGAACTTGAAGAGAACCCTGCTTTAGATAATGGTAAAGAAGATACAAATGAAGATGAGTTTCAAGAGGATGAATATGATGACTCATACGACAATGACACTATAAACACTGACGATATTAATATTGATGAGTATTTAAGTGATGACGAAACACCAAGTTATAGGCTACAAGCAAATAATTATAGTGCTGACGATGAGGAAAAAAGTATCCCTTATGCAGCAGGTATGACCTTTACACAACATTTAATAAATCAGTTAAACACCTTTAGTTTAAACGAACAAGAGTATTTAATTGCTGAGTTTTTAGTGGGAAGCATCGGCGAAAGCGGATACATTAGAAGAGAGCTATTAGACATTGTTGATGATTTAGCATTCACTCAAGGTGTATATACTTCTGAGGAAGAAGTATTAAAAGTTTTAAAAATAGTTCACACATTAGAACCTACAGGTGTTGGAGCAAGAAATTTACAAGAATGCTTACTCCTTCAGTTAAAACAAAAGCCTAAAGAAAAAGCAATTGAACTTGCTATAAACATCATAAGTGAAACATTTGACCAGTTTGCAAAAAAACACTACAAAAAACTGCTTAAAAAATTCAACATTTCAGAAGAGGAACTAAAGGATGCTATTTTAGAAATCGAAAAATTAAATCCTAAACCTGGCGGTAGTTATACTGGAAATAACAGAATTACCGAACATGTAGTTCCTGATTTTACCATTAAAATTATTGAAAACCAACTAGAGCTAAGCCTAAACGGTAGAAATGCTCCAGAACTACATATTTCTAACGAGTACAGTAACATGTTAAAAGGGTACAAAGAATCCAAAAATAAAACTAAGTCACAAAAAGATGCTGTACAGTTTATAAAGCAAAAATTAGATTCTGCAAAATGGTTTATAGATGCCATCAAACAACGTCAGCAAACACTTTTTGTAACCATGACAGCTATTATGCGCTATCAGGAAGCATATCTACTAAGTGGAGATGAAATGGACTTAAAACCTATGATTCTTAAAGACATTGCTGACGAAATTAACATGGATATTTCTACAGTTTCAAGAGTTGCAAATAGTAAATACGTTGATACTCCTTACGGAACTAAACTAATTAAAGAGTTTTTCTCTGAAGCCATGAAGAATGACAAAGGAGAAGATGTTTCAACTAGAGAAATTAAGAAAATTTTAGAAACAGTAATTGAGACTGAGGATAAGAAAAAACCATTGACAGATGAAAAATTAGCTTCATTGTTAAAAGAAAAAGGCTACCCTATTGCCCGTAGAACAATAGCTAAATATAGAGAACAATTGGACATCCCTGTAGCACGTTTGAGAAAAAAAATATAATGTTGAATAGGCTATTAACCTCCATTTCGTATATTTTTCATCCACTTTTCCTACCTTTTTTTGGAGTTAGTATATACTATAGTTTTACTTACAATTATCATACAGCCGAATACATTCAAAATAGGGTTTTTCAGTTATTTATTCTTACAATTGTAATTCCGTTACTTATTTTCAGAGTATTAAAAAAATTACATTTATCATCATCCATAATGATGGAAAACGTAAAAGAAAGGCGATTTCCATACATCATTGGAGTAGCTTTAAACCTATACATTACCCAATATATTTTCAAAGAAAATATAGAGTTAGAACTACATTATTTTTTTGCTGGAATTACTTTTTCTAGTATTACATTCTTAATTTTAAGCTACCTAAACTACAAAGTAAGCCTTCACACAGCCGCCATCAGCGGACTTACAATGTTTATTGCAGCACTTAGTATTCATTTACAACTAAACTTAATTATTCTTATAAGCTTCTTAATTTTAAGCAACGGATTGGTTGCTAGCTCAAGGCTACATTTAAAAGCTCATAACACCCTGGAACTCATAATTGGCTTTATAATTGGCTTAGCCCCACAGTTTATGATGATGATTTATTGGGTGTAAACAAGTGGTCTCTACTAATAAAAGATTACCTGTTTTCAACTCCCTTTTTATTAATTCCTTCTGCTTAAATTTAGAAAAGGTAAAACATTAATCCGAATTTTATTTCAGTAACATCAATTGCCTCACCATTATATATAGCTTTATCCGAAAACAAGCTATTTAAGGCATAGGACACATAAAAATTCCATGTGTTCCAACCAAAACCAATATCTACATCAGTTTTTATCTTATTTAAATGCGGTGTATTGTTTTGCTTAAAACTCCCTAGATCTCCTTTATGTTTCACAACACTACTAAATACATACCCAACTTTAATACCCGTATAAACACGCCAAAACCGATAATTTTCTGAAGTGGAGGTTCTCCACCTAAATTGTAATGGCATCTCAACAATATGAATATTTAATTTGTTTTTGCTAAACCCGACTACATCATTATCAAGTACTTGATATGTAACTGATGAATTTTCTTCCTTTATATATAAATTATGATTGTATGATGTAGTTGAATACCCCAAACCAACACCAAAACCAACGTTTCTCTCTTTATTAATAGGCAAATCTCTAATAAAACCAAAATGAAATCCTCCAGAAAGCCCTTGCTGTTTCATATCAACAGGCTTGTTTTCTAAAAAGTTATAGGTAATCCCCACATAAAACTGATCCTCTCTATATTTTGGATCATCTATTTTTTGTTCAATAACTTCCTCCTGAGCGAGGAGCCCAATACAGTACATTAAGGATATTAAAATAAATATTTTTTGCATATAAAACGAAGATAGTCATTCACCTTTCCATTCCCAAAAGATATATCCTTTTCTACATTTATAACGAATTAAATTTCAATCATTATATTTGTGTGTTTTTTTGTAACAAAACATCAATTTAGGCGTCAAACCCTAGTAACTTTTAAAATCAATTAAAATACTAATGAAGAAAAGTATCATTTATCTCGCTTCATTGCTTTTACCTGTATCAATTATGGCGCAAAAAGTAACTTTTGAAGAGTACGACCTAGACAATGGACTACATGTAGTTCTACACCAAGACAATGCAGCTCCGGTTGTAACAACATCAGTAATGTACCATGTTGGTGCAAAAGACGAAAACCCTGAAAGAACAGGATTTGCTCACTTTTTTGAGCATTTGTTATTTGAAGGAACAGAAAACATCGGAAGAGGAAAATGGATGGGAATAGTTTCTTCTAATGGAGGAAAGGTTAACGCCAACACTTCTGATGACAGAACCTACTATTATGAAGTATTTCCGTCAAACAATTTAGAGTTAGGATTATGGATGGAATCTGAAAGAATGTTTCACCCAAAAATTGAACAAATTGGAGTTGACACTCAAAATGAGGTAGTAAAAGAAGAAAAAAGACTGCGTGTAGACAACCAACCTTATGGTAGTTTTCAAGCTGAAATTAAAAAATTACTATTTACAAAACACCCATATCGCTGGACAACGATTGGTTCAATGGATCATTTAGATGCTGCCACTCTAGAAGAGTTTCAAGCATTTAACAAAAAATTCTATGTGCCTAATAATGCTGTTTTGGTTGTTGCCGGTGATTTGGACATCAAGAAAACAAAAAAAATGGTAGAAAAATATTTTGGTAGTATTCCCAAAGGAAAGAAACCAATCAAAACATCTGTTAAAGAAGATCCTATTACATCTGAAATCAAAGGAAAATATAACGACCCTAATATACAAATACCTGCCGTTATAGCCGCTTACAGAACACCATCTATGAAGTCAAGAGACGCTTATATTTTAAATATGGTCTCTACTGTTTTAAGTGACGGAAAAAGCTCAAGATTACATAAAAAATTAGTTGACGAAAAGAAAATGGCGTACCAAGTTGGCGCTTTTGGTCAAAATCTTGAAGATTACGGAATGTACCTAACTTTCGGTATGCCACTTGGTGATACAAAGTTAGAGGATTTAGTAAGAGAAATAGATGAAGAAATAGTAAAAATTCAAACAGAATTAATTACTGATAGAGAATTTGAAAAATTACAAAACAAGTACGAAAATCAGTTTGTTAATGCTAATTCAAGTATTGAAGGAATTGCACATTCATTAGCAACATATTATTTACTATATGGAAATATCAATTTGATTAATACTGAAATTGATATTTACAAATCTATCACTAAAGAAGAGATTAGAGATATCGCTAAAAAGTATCTAAATCCAAATCAAAGAGTACAGCTAGAATACCTTCCAAAAGAAGAAAATAAAAAATAAGGTTATAATGAAGACAAAAATTTTATCAATAATAGCATTAGTTTTTATGAGTATAACAACTTTGCAAGCACAAGTAGATAGATCTATACAACCAAAACCAGGACCAGCTCCAAAGATAAACATTGGGAAACCGCAATCGTTTACTTTATCTAATGGACTTAAGGTTATGGTGGTTGAAAACCATAAACTACCTAGAGTATCCTTAAGTTTACGATTGGACAATCCACCAGTAGTTGATGGAGATAAAGCAGGGGTTTCAGAATTAACTGGAGCCATGTTAGGAAAAGGTTCAAAAACCATCACTAAAGACGCTTTTAATGAGGAAGTAGACTATATGGGAGCACGTTTAAATTTAAGTGCTGGAGGAGGATTTGCAACTAGTTTATCTAAATATTTCAATCGTCTAGTTACTTTAATGGCCGATGCGTCTATCAACCCTAACTTTACTCAAAAAGAATTTGATAAGGAAAAGGAAAAAACTTTAGAAGGTATTAAAAGTGAGGAGAAAAGCATAAAATCTGTTGCTGGTAGAGTTAAAGATTTATTAGCCTATGGAAAGAACCACCCTTATGGAGAATTTGTTTCAAAAGAAAGTATCACTAACGTTACTTTAGCAGATGTAAGCAAACACTACCAAAACTATTTCGTACCAGATAACGCTTATTTAGTAGTAATTGGAGACGTGAAGTTCAATGATGTTAAAGAAGTTGTTACTGAACATTTCAGTAACTGGAGAAAAGGATTAGCTCCTTCAATCAGCATTCCAAATGCTAAAAACGTACAATTTACTCAAGTGAATTTTATCGACATGCCTGATGCTGTTCAATCAGAAATCACTGTAATGAATACGGTAGATTTTAAAATGAATGATAGCGATTATCATGCAGCCTTAATAGCTAATAAAATTTTAGGAGGAGGAAGCTTAGAAAGCATGTTAAACCAAAACTTAAGAGAAGCTCACGGGTGGACTTATGGTGCTGGTTCATCATTAAGAGCAGACAAAGACACTCAGTCATTATTTACAGCATCTACAAGTGTTCGTAATGCAGTTACAGATAGTGCAGTAGTAGAGATATTAAACGAAATTAACAACATGCGTACGAAAGAAATTTCTGCAGAAAAGTTAAAAAACATCAAAGCTCAATACTTAGGAGGTTTTGTTTTAGCTATGGAAAAACCAGAGACAATTTCTCGTTATGCTTTAAACATTGAGTTAAACAAGTTGCCTGAAAATTTTTACGAAACATTTTTAGAAAAAATAAATGCAGTGACTATTGCTGATGTAAAGCGAGTAGCAAACAAATATTTCTTGACAAACAATTCTAGAATTGTTATTGCTGGTAAAGGAAGTGATGTTGTGGAGAGTTTAGAAAAAGTAATGTACAACGGTAAAAAAATACCAGTTAAGTATTTTGACAAATACGGAAACTCTACCGCAAAGCCAGTATTTTCTAAACCATTACCAAAAGGAGTTACTGCACAGTCTATTATAGACACTTATATAAAAGCAGTTGGTGGTAAGGACGCTATTTCTAAAGTAAAAATGTTAATCCTTGATGGTGATATGAACATAATGGGACAGTCTATGGCATTACGCATAACTAAAATGACTCCTAACAAAAGTGCAATGGTACTTACTCACCCACAAGCTGGAGTAGTAATGAAGCAAGTTTTTGATGGAGAAGCTGGTTATATGATGCAAGGGCCTAATAAACGCCCTATGTCAGCTGAGGACATTACAGAAGCTAAAAACAAAAAAGTATTATTTGAAGAGTTGTTTTTAGACATGTCAAAAGTAACCTTAGAAAGTATGACCTCTATAAAAGGAGAAGATGCTTATAAATTAAAAGTTACTGGATCTAGCGAGCCTGAATACAGGTATTATAATACTAAAACCGGCTATTTAGTAAAAACAGAAACAACTAAAGAAGCGCAAGGTCAGAAAATGACGATTTCTACTGAATATGGAAACTACACACCAACAAGTGGTATTCAATTTCCTTTTAGTAGAACAACTAAACAAGGACCTCAGACATTCGGAATGATTATTAAAAAAGCAACAGTAAACGCAGGTGTTACTGAAGCTGATTTTAAATAAGAACTCTTTATTTTAGTTCAACAAACTAAAAAGCCGAAACGAAAGTTTCGGCTTTTTTTTATTCCGTTTATGAATTTAAACTCGATAGTTTACTTCTTTCTATTTGCTAAAAACACCCCTAATAAAATAACAAACGTTGCCAGTATTTGTGTAAAATTTAATTTCTCCCTATCTAGCACCCCCCAAAACAATGCTACAATAGGAATGGTGTAGGTAACTGACGATGAAAATATAGGATTGGAAATTTGAACTAACTTATTAAACATCACTTTAGCTATTCCAGTTCCAAAAATTGCTAACAACATGATATATAACATTGATGTTTGTACTAACCCTGAAGTTACTATTTCTATCTTAAAAAAACCAGCACATAATAATACTACTACTGCAGGAATTGTAATTACTGCAAAATTACCCACCGCAATACTCATTGCGCTCAAGTCTTGTAAATATATTTTTATAATGTTTACGTTAAACGCATAACACACTGATGCAATTAATACAAATACGCTGAACCAATAATTCTGATCAGGATTAAGGTTTGCGCCACTAACAATCAATAATAATGTTCCTACCAATCCTATAACAATCCCTATCACTTGATTTTTCCTAAAAGTCATGTTAAAAAAGAAAAAACCAAAGATTAAGGTATTTAAAGGCGTTAAGGAATTTAATATTGACACTATAGAACTATCAATTTGAGTTTCTGCTAAAGCAAACATGTACACAGGAATAAATGTTCCCAAAAAAGCGGAAACAACAACTGCTTTATAATGTTCCTTTTTAATTTTCTTTAAACTTTTAAATCCAATAATAAAAAGAAAAATAGCCGTGAAAATTATCCGTAATGAACCTAGTTGATAAGCTGTTAAGCCAATGAGTCCTTTTTTAATTAAAATAAATGAACTCCCCCATATTATGGAAAGTATCACCAAAAAAATCCACTTTAAGTTTTTGTTGTCCATAGTGCAAAAATGAAAAATATAACACAATAATCCGCTGATTTTCTTAAATTTGTACTACTAATCTTATAAATACACTAAAAATGAAAACACTTAAACTAGTAGCTATTGCATTTGCTTTTTTGGCTACCATTTCTTGTAAAAAAGAACAAAAAGAAGCTGAAGTTGTTACAATAGATACTATAGAGGAAGTAAAAAAAACAACTATTTCAAAGGATGCTACATTAGCAAAAGTTGAGTTTAACATTGAAGGAATGACATGCGCTATTGGATGTGCTGCTAAAATTCAAAAGAGTTTAGGGAAAATGGATGGTGTTAAAAACGCTACTGTAGACTTTGAGAATAAAACAGCTGTTGTTGAATATGATGTTGATCAAGTAACTACAAACTTATTAGCTGAACGTGTTGTTGCGAATGGTGACCAGTTTAAAGTTTCTAACTTTCAAATAGCTACCTCTAAAGGATGTAAATCAGACTGTACTAAAGCTTGCTGTGCTAAAGACACAAAAAAGTGTATCGTAAAATGTAGTACTGATTGTACAAAAGCTGACTGCGCTAAATGCGCTAAAAAAACTGCAGAGTGCAAAGCTAAATGTGCTGCTAAAAAATTAGAAGGAAAATCTTGTAAAGCAGACTGTACAAAACCATGTTGTGCAAAGAAAGAAGAAAAAACCTGCAAGCCAGGATGCGAAAAAGCTTGTTGTAAAGCAAAAGCTTAATAGTTATACTTTTATCAAATAAAAAGGCGCCTAATCATCAGATTAGACGCCTTTTTATTTGATGTAATTAACACTTAAACTGAAAGTGTTTTATCCGTAATATTTCTTGAAATTTTAAATTTTTGCATAAATGTTAAGGATAAAATTACAGAAGAACTAACCCCTTCAATCGCTAATATCAATAATAATATTTCCGGTCCACCAGCTCCTGCCAAATACTCCATTAACATATCAGCAAACGAAGGATCAATGTGAAATAAATACACCCCCATAAAAATTACAAAGACAAAGGTAGCTATCACTCCGGTTAAAATCCCTGCACCAAATCCTGAAAAATATTCAAAGTTATCTTGTTCAATACTTTTTTTCTTTTTAATTACTGCATAAATCCCATAAGCTACTATTACACCGTTTAAAATTCTTAACCAGTGATTATCATGTAGTCCAACAAGTCTAATCAATAAAAAATAAGCAATCAGCGTCGCCCCTATAAGCAACCCATATTTAACATAAAGCATATTTGATTTCATAATGTAATGTGTTGATTTCCAGTATTAATTTACGAAAAAATAATGACTTTAACAGGAACGATTAAGTATTTAATCTCAATTACTTTTTCAAAACAACACTAGAAACATAAAAAAATAAGCACTACACTTGACTATTCAACTCCTATACTATTTAACTCCTGAAATAACAATTTCTTTTCATTCAAAATCTTTTTATCGACAACATATGTTTCTGAAATGGAATCATGCCAACCTCTAGCAGCACTTCCTAAAAAAGATAAATGATCAAATGGAATCATCCTACTAAAACTCCTTTTAACTATTGATGATAACTCAGGTTTTCCTCCATACTGATCTACTACAATAGTTTTTGTAATCAATTTACCTAATGATATTTGATACTTCCCCTCTAACACTATATAATATATTGCCATAAATATTCCAGTAAATACATAATCTACAATAGGATTCATTTCATCTAAAAAAGTAACAATTTGATAGTTCTGAGCCTGTTCAGCAATCAAGCTAAAAGTAATTCCAAGGATGAAAATTAAAACAAAAAAGAGTCCCCTGTCTATTAAAAAATTAGCAAACCTTTTTCCTTGACTTGCATACACCTGTTCTTTTACTATATATTTATTTTCCATTTAATATTTTTTTTTAAATATTAAAGCACAATTTGATTAATCAAATTGTGCTTTAAATATATTTATAATTAAATCTAATTTTTTATATGTCTTTCTACAGTTACCCTTCGCAACTAGTACATTCTTTCTTTTGTTTGAATTTCTGAGCGGCGTTCATACTATGTTGGTAATACATTGACTTGATCCCTAATTTCCAAGCTGTCATATATAAATTATTCAAGTCTTTAGTAGGCATATCAGGATGTACCATTACATTAATAGACTGTCCTTGATCAATATGATTTTGTCTGTTTGCTGCTTGATATATAACCGTCATTTGATCAATTTCTGGATACGTTTTAAACACGTCTCTTTCATGATCTGTAAGGAATTCTAAATGTTGTACTGACCCATCATAATCACGGATACTTCTCCATACTTCACCAGTATTTTGACCTTTCTCTTCTAACAACTGAACTAAAAACGGGTTTTTAATTGTTGTTTTTATCTTAGCAATATCCTTCACGTAACTATTAGACCAAATTGGCTCAATTCCTTGAGATACCTGCCCTAAGATAAACGCAGAAGATGTTGTTGGAGCTACAGCATTTAATGTTGCATTTCTACGTCCATATCCTTTTAAAACTTCTGGCTCTCCATATAATTTAGCTAACTCTTCAGATGCTTTATATGATTTATCTTTAATTGCCTTGAAAATTTCAGAATTTAAATTAAACGCTTCTTGACTATCAAAAGGTAACATTTTTGATTGCAATAGTGAATGCCACCCTAAAGCCCCTAATCCTAAAGCTCTATTTTCTTTAGCGAAAGTATAGGCTTTTTCCATGAAGTCAAATGTAAGCCTATCATCACGATCTTCAGAATCTCTAAACGCCTCTAACTTTGTAATGAATTCTTCCATTACAGCATCTAAAAAGTACGTTAACGTTTCTACAGCGTCAGTATTTTTCCACTTATCATAATGCAATAAGTTTATAGAAGATAAACAGCATACAAACGACCAATTTTCATTTGATGGCAACATAATTTCTGTACAAAGATTACTTGCATAAATCTCCAAGTTTTTATCTTTATATACGTCAGCTGCATTATTATTTACATTATCTCTAAACAAAATATATGGATACCCAACTTCTGATCTAGATTGTAATACTTTTGCCCAAATAGTTCTTTTAGCAACATCACCATCTCTCATTTCTTCCATCCACTTGTCACTCACGGTAACACCATGCGTCAACTCTTGTATAGGATTTCCTTCAGAACCGATTTCTAAAAACTCCATTACATCTGGATGATCAATAGGCAAGTAAGGTGCAAAACGACCTCTTCTTACAGAACCTTGACTAACCACATCAACCATTTTTTCAAACAGTTGCATAATATGTACCGCTCCTGAAGATTTTCCATTATTTTTAACAGGTGCTCCTCTATGACGTAATTTCCCAAAATAACCAGATGTTCCACCACCTAATTTTGACATCATACCAACTTCCGACTGAGTAAATAAAATATCCCCCATGTCATCTGCAATATGCGAACCAAAACAACTAATTGGCAAACCTCTTTTTTTACCAAAGTTTGACCAAACTGGTGATGCTAAAGAGTAATACCCTTCAGCCATATAACCATAGAACTTGTCAGCAAAACCATCTATTTTCAAGATTTTTTCTGCATTTTCTGCTATCTCTCTAATTCTTCCTTCTGGTGTTGCACCATCAGTAAGATATCCTGATTCTAAAAACTTACGACTATTTTCCGTTAACCATTTAATTTCTGGTTGACGAGTTGCTTTTTCAGCTTGCAAAGCTGCTTTTCTTGCTTCCACCAATTTATCTTGTTCAGTTAATGTTTGGCTTTGATTCTGACTGGTTAGTACGTCTTTTCTCATAATTTAAAATAGGTCGTCACTGGTTATACTTTTACTTCTTTTGGTGTAAGCGATAGATCTTTTCACAAAGAAATCTCCGTGTTTAGTCCCAATAATCTCATCGTCAAACCACTCTGTTTCTGCTAATAACGTTTCATCTACTTCGAAAACTTTTCCGATATTGATGCTTTCTAATGAATTATTAAATCGATTTTTAATAAACTCATTAATTACCGCCTTTGGCAAGAAATCTAATTCTCCTTCTTCAAAAATCCAATCAATAATTTTACTTTCTGATTCATATGCTTCTCTACATAAATCTTGAGTTAACAATTCATATTCTTTGTTAAACCAAGTTGGATTTTCTGCTTTTATAATTTTAATAACATCTATACCAAAATCTCCGTGTATTTGCTCTTCTTTAGAAGTTGCTTCTACAACATTAGAAATTCCTTTTAATACATTTTTATGCTTATTAAAAGCCATAATTATTAAAAACTGAGAAAACAGAGATACATGTTCTATAAATAAAGAAAACAATAATATAGACTCAGCAAACTCTTTATTATCTTCACTTTTAGCATTCTTTACAGCGGTTTCTAAATAATGAACTCGCCTCATAATTACAGGTTTCTTTTTTAAATTTTTAAACTCATTAT
>Ga0209395_1003793_pt1 | contig 18353 bp, 17 predicted proteins | sample GOMGulsemesocosm_3_FD_184635 | JGI IMG/M metagenome (GOLD analysis project Ga0209395, IMG submission 184635) | Methane-oxidizing microbial communities from mesocosms in the Gulf of Mexico - GOM9D Gulf of Mexico (SPAdes) (version 2) | ecosystem: Environmental > Aquatic > Marine > Cold seeps... | reverse complement strand
AAGGCACCAAGGGCTTGATATTGAGATATTAGAAAACAGAAAAAACCTATATCAACAAAAAAGAAATGAGCATCCAGAACGATGGTCTGGAGATGCAAGAAACTGGGAGCCTGAAGGTGCTGTGGAGTTAAATCCAGAGCAAAATAAAGTGGCTGCTTAAAAATTTAGGCGACAACTACCTTGAAAAACACCGGATGTATGGCTATGTGAAAATGCAATTATTTTATCTGGTATTTCTATTGGTCATGGGGCTGTCATCGCGAATAGTGCGGTTGTTACAAACGATGTGCAACCGTATGAAATTGTTGGGGGGAACCCTGCCAAGCATATAGGTTATCGGTTTGAAACGGATATAAGAGAGCGGTTATTGGCAACGCAATGGTGGGGCTGGCCTGTGGAAGAAGTCTTGGCAATTAGTGCTATGCTCTGTAGCCAGCGTATTTTAGCGTTCCTCGAATATGCTGAGCAAAAAAACCAAGAGGAACAGGATGATCATATATAAAGTATGATTGTTAACCATAAGATTGTAAGGTATTTAAAAAAATGCCAGTTATCTAAAATTTTTAGTGCTGTATGAGGTAAAAGGTTTTGTTTTTATTTGATTGTATAAAAAAATATCAACGGTTTGGAGATGTACTGAGTGTATTGCTATTAGTTGTTTTTTTTGTACTTATATTAGACTTGGCTGTTAGTAAAGGAATGTATAAAATATGTATAGTCTTTATTAAAGTGATTGTTTCAATACAGTTACTTAGAATGGCTTATTTGTATTTTAAAAAGCAAGCGCCAGTGCTGCCGAGCAAAGCAATGTTAATAGTTATTTCGATCCCTATTATATTTATAGCGTTGGATTCCGTGCTGATGGAAGGTGTAAGTCAAAGATATTATATAAAAAACTTAAAAACAACTATTTTTATAATCCTTGCTATATGGATGATGCCTTTAGATTTAATAAATAAAAATTCTAAGCTATTTTGTTACAGTTTATTGGTTTTACTTGTGTTAGCATCCAGCTCAAATTTTATTGGCGTAGTTATTTATTCATTTCGGCGAATAGGATTGACATCTAATCCTCATTACTTGGCTTTACAAGCCATGTTATTTATTCCTGTTGCAATTTATCTGTTAAATAAAGTTCACCTTCTAGGAAAAGTGATTTTAATTACTGTTGTGATTATGGAATTTTATCTTTTAATGGAAAGCTTTTCTCGAACAGCATGGCTAGCATTTTTAGTGGGGGCTTTAGTTAGCATTCCATTCTTAAGTTTTAGACTCCGGTTATGGGCGGCAGGCATGATTGTTTTAATTCCACTGACTGTATATTATTTTGGTGTGTTAGCTGTTGATGAGCGACTTAATGATTTGATTAATAATCTTGCTAATGAAGAACGAGTGACTATTTGGGGGGATGCCTTAGCTATGCAGCAAGGAAGTAACAGTTTTCAGTGGCTGATTGGGCATGGACTGGGAAGTTTTGAACCAGACTTTCAGGCTTTTTCTCATTACCATGAGGCTACTGATTTTACTACCCCGCATAATTTTTTTATTGAGATTCTTTATACTAGTGGTCTGGTTGGGGTTTTGATGATTGTCATTGGAGAAGGGGTATTTATTTTTGCCTTGCTTAGGCTTTATTGGAATACTACATATGATTCTCAAAAAGGACTCGCTATTGTGGCTTTGGTGCTGTTTATTATGCTCTTTATACACACTTTTTTAACAATTTCTTTTTTTGCAAAGCAAAGTACTTATTTTTTAGCAATGATTATAGGGTTAGGTTTTTATTTGTTTAAAAGAGAAAAGTATTTAATGGGATTTATCGATGAAAAATGAAACACTCCCTCTGGTTAGCGTCGTTGTATCTTGCTATAACCATGAGAACTATATAAAAGAGAGTCTTTTAAGTGTATTGAACCAGACATATCAGAATATTGAACTTATTGTTTTTGATGATGGATCAAAAGATAACTCAGTGAATGTAATTGAAGCTTTAAGTAAAAAGCATGGCTTCTTTTTTCACAGCCAAGAAAATATAGGCTTTACGCCAACCTTAAATAAAGCGATAAAACTATGTAAGGGTAAGTACATAGCTTTCTTAGGGTCTGATGATTTGTTTTTTGAAGATAAGATAGAGAAACAAGTTGAATTTCTAGAAGATAGGGATGATATCGCTGTTTGTGGTGGAAATATGGTTTTTATTGATGCCGAGAGTAATATATTAGAAAAACAGAAAAAAAAGCCCTATTCTGAAGTTGACTTTAATGTTATTTTTAATAATAAAAAAGCAGGCCCTCCTGCCTCATCAGCAATGATTCGATTAGATGTACTTCGTGAAGTCGGAGGTTATGACCCTCAAATTGGACTGGAAGATTTGTATATCTGGATGAAAATTACCCATCAGGGTTATAAGATAGCTGTATTAGATGATGATATGATTTATTATCGTAAGCATGGCTCTAATACGTCAAAACAATATAAGTTTATGTCGGATAGTATTATAGAAATTTATGACCAGTATCGTTCTGAAATAGGCTATCAGGATGCTATACATAAAGTATTAATTAGTATGTTTCTCAAGATATCAAAACTTGATAGGCAATATGCTTTGGGAATACTAAAGAGAATTGATTTTCGGTTTTATAATTTTAAAGTTCTTAGAGGACTTATTGCATTACTTAAATCTCGGTAAGGTATCGATTTTAACCGACTCATTCAGGTTATTTAGTTAGAAAGGTATTCCAATATTTTGGTTTTTAAAGAAAGAAATCTTGTGGGGCTTGCCCCCGAGTCAAACTAATGCCGTTAAACTCGGTTCGCTTGCGGCCGAGTTTTTTATGATTTATCTTGAATGCATTTGGTGTTGAATATTGGATAAATGCCTACTAAAGTTTCCTGAATGAACATAAACACCAAAGTCATTGTTTTCATTCGCTTTACTACCTTTAAAAATGCTTTTTACTATTATTTCATTGACTATTGGACGGTAATGAGAAGCTTCGTAATATAGTTTATCATCCGTTGTTATCTTATTATAGCCACCAAAATCCCAAAAATTAGTTATTTTGGCTAATTCCGATAGATAGTACAGGTACATATCAATATTTATAGTATCTAATTTGTGCTGGTTAAGAGGGGATGTAAACAGGTATAACTTAAAATTATTTTCCTTAGATAGTTTGATGATTTTTAATATTGCTGCAATATTTTGAACTATTTGTTCTCTATCTTGCTTTGAAAATACTTTTTTTCTTAGATTCGTTTTATGAAAGTCAGATACTTTATTGATATATTTAGTATGATTTTCTTTAATCTTTTTCTCTAGTTCTGGCCTGCTATAAGAGCCATCATTCCAGTTATATAAAGCAGTATTGTTTGCATTCAAATTATTTTTAATAGTCTTTTTAAAGTCGGAATATGGAAAAAGGACAAGATTATGGAAATAAAACTGGATAAGGTTTTCGTTTACAACTTCCGGATGAATTTTTAATAAATTCTTATTAGATGGGCCAAAATCAGGTTCTAAATCAAGCTGTAGATAAACATGTTTGATGGTATATTTATTTCGTAACATGTACTCAAGGTGTTTGAGAGTGTCCCATTGGTTTGCTCCCGATCCATACATATTATAGAAACTGGCTCCATCAATATATTTATTTAATAATTCTGGGGGAAGCCCGCCTATACGGGATGACCCAAAAATATATCCATTAAAGTTGTGATGTTCTTTTTTGAGGTGTTCGATTTTGATGAACCTTTCATTTTGTTGAAAAGTATATTTTAGAAAATGAGTTTCAAAAATGCCATAGGGATCTATTATCCAGTTTGACAAGGGAATAATTGAAATCCACAGGATAGATAGAAATAGAAATCTTTTCAAATATTGTTGAAATGACATAAATTGTTTTTATTAAAATTGAAAATATATAAATTCTTGTACAAACCCTAAGTTTGCCATGCTTATAAATACAATGAGTGACATAACTAATGCCCAGGAGTTGGTATAGCCCCATTTAATGGAAAAAAAGGTTTTTATATGGATGGTTTTATGTTCTTCAAAAAACTCTCTTGTATTGGGTAGGATCAAACAACCGATTATAAAAATAAGTAATAAACTGATTAAACCAGATAGAGAGCTTAGAAGTTCTAAATTTGAAAATGAAGCGCCATTACTTATAAGCCAGGGAGATAGGTTTTCCCATCTTAGGTATTTTTCTGGAAATACGATGCCATTTATCCCAGATAAGCCTTTAATTATATTGAAAGCACTATCTATACTTTCTGCACGAAAGAATACCCATGCATAAATGATTGCAATAAGAGTCATTGTTTGGGAAGTTATTGATGTGAGCCACTGGGGGAATATCTTCAGTGGTATATAATATCTACTATGCATTTGCTGCCATAAGTGATTTATTACAAGATAACTTCCATGTAACGCTCCCCAAAGTACAAAGGTCCAGTTAGCACCATGCCAAAGTCCTCCTATAACCATGGTAATCATTATAAAAAGTTGTTTTTTGGTATTACCTTTTCGGTTGCCACCTAAAGGGATGTAGATATAGTCCCTTAGAAATCGAGATAGAGTCATGTGCCATCTACGCCAGAAATCAATAATATTCTTTGATTTATAGGGTGAGTTAAAGTTATCAGGTAGTTTTATTCCGAATAATCTGGCACTACCAATCGCCATATCAGCGTAGCCGCTAAAATCAAAATAAAGTTGTAATGTATAAGATAAAGCCCCTTGCCATGCCTCAAAAAAAGTAACTAGATAGCCTGTTTCTGCGGCTGAAAATACTAAATTAGCATCTACCGATAAATTATCGGCAATAACGACTTTTTTAAATAAACCGATAAAAAAAATGGTTAACCCAATCGTTATATGCTTTGAATAGTCTTTATACTTTTGATTGAATTGAGGGATGATTTCTTTATGATGGACAATAGGTCCAGCAATAAGCTGAGGGAAAAATATAACGAATAGACTGTAATGTAGAAATTTATATTCTGCTTCACCACGGTAGGCATCCACTAAATAGGCAATCTGCTGGAAAGTAAAAAAAGAAATAGCGAGAGGAAGAATAATGTTATTTAAGTGAAAATTGGTGTCAAATAAATAATTAAGATTACTGGCCAAAAATAATGAGTATTTATAATAACCTAAAAAGAACAAATTAAAGGTTATACCAAAAATAAGTAATGGCTTTTTAAAGGCGACTTTATGAAGGCTATTGCCGACCCAGTAGTTAAAAAATACTGAGGCTAAAATTAGGCTTAAATACGATGGGTTCCAGTAAGCATAAAAAAATAATGAGCATAAGACTAGCCACCCAAGGGATAAATAATCTTTTAAGTAATAAAAACCGAACCAGGTAATTGGAAGAAAAAGAAAAATATATTCAATTGAGTTAAACAGCATTAAAAAAAGCCTATAGCAAAATTAATAAAGACAGAATGCTTTTTACACGTTTAGTTAGCTAGCAATGCTCTATTTATGTCATGAGAGGAAGGGGCAGTTTAGTTATATTTTAAGCCAGCCTTCAGGGATTAGCTTGAATCTATCATTTAATTTATTATCTGCACACCATTGTTTTGGTGAAATAACTACTTTTTCCTCATTAGAGTTGAGCCAAGCCCCCCAATAGCTAAAACCACTATTAGCAATGATGTTATGCTTACATTGGCTCATCATATACAGGTCTTCATAAGCTGTATCACCATTTGTATGGTCAATAAAATGCATCTTTTGAGTATTTGGTAAATTATTTCTTACCCAGCTAATATCATCTGAAAAGACATAAAAGGTAGGCGATTTTATTTTGTTACTTATTAAGTCGATTGCAGTCTTATAATAATCAATAGGAATTAATCCATGAATTTCGTTTGTTTTTTTCTCGTTGGCATAATCTCCACGGCGAATATGGATGCTTACACTATTTCCTGAAGTGATTAGCTCAATGAGTTCTTTTGTTTTTTTACTTAAAGGGGATTTGATTTGGAAATCATGCCTAAGAATTTTCTCTATTGATGAAAAATATTTGGCATTAATAAAGTTTCCTCTTATATAAGTGTTATCTTTTAATGAAAAAAAGTTAGGGTCATAGCTAATGGCGGGTTCTACATAGAGACCAAATGCATTCCCATTACATTTCTTACGTAGTTTCTTTTTTATCTTATTAATAAACCAGGAATTACTTTTTTGACAGACTAAATCTATTTCTTCTTGTGTGGCAGTTTTAGCCTCTATATTGAGATGATTTAATGCATAATGCCTTTTTTTATCTTTTTTAAGTTTTGTAATATCAATTTTCAATTCAACTTGTAAACGTTCAGAAAGTGCTTTGGCTGCAGCATAAATGACCATTTGGTTGGCAAGACCACCAACTAGTTCAGCAATAATCATGGTTTTATTGGGTATTTACAATTTTATAATTTCTATTTAAATTTAAGAATAAAAACAGAATACGGGGCTAAAAATAACAATAGTAGCAGTTTATCCTTGTGATGTTGAGAGGGGTGAAAAATCCGCTTTTCAAATTATTAGGTCTGTTATTGCGGAACGATGTTATCTCTACATGATTTTTTAGGGGCTACTACTAGTTATTTAAATCAGGGGGGTGAAGCTTATAGGCTACGATTTAGCCATGTTTCTCTATCTACAAAAATTGTATTGATGTAAGTATCTGCATAGATCATGTAGCCTTGTTCGGATACAAAATCGATTAAAGGCTGGTCTTTTTCAACGACACCTTCTTGAATGAATTTTAGAGTTTCTATACATAAGATAGAGGGCCTGTACTGTTTAAAGTCTAGTGATTTTAATATATCAAAATCCAACCCTTCAACATCAATACTGACAAAATCAGGATTACCATTAGTATGGTTTTCAAAAACCCAGTTAATAGTCTTTAAGGGGAGTTTAATAACTTCTTTAATTTTATGGTGACTATTTTTATCATAATTCAATGCTTCTTCTTTTGAAAAAGTATTGAGTGTTGAAGCTGTCATTAGATAAAAGTCAGATTCATCAGAACCATTAATTCCAATGCCTATATTTAAACAAATATCTCTTTTTCGAGACTTTTTTATTTTTTTAAAGAGGTCTGGATCAGGCTCGATACAGACGCCTGAAAACCCTTTTTTGTATAATGCAGCAGTATTGCTGATATAAAAAGGATGGTGCGCTCCAATATCAACATAGGTTGGGTTTTTTATCTTTAATGTTTTCAAGATAAAAGCGACTATCAAGTCTTCTCCAGATTGGGAGTAACTTGTTTTTTTATATTTATCAAAACTAAACATTTATGTCCCTAAATGACGTGCTGTTAAAAATTGTTAACTTTCTGAGTATTAAGATTCAAGACTTTTTATCACTGAGCATGGATATCCTCCAGCAATTACATTTGCAGGAATAGATTTGGTTACCACTGAGCTATTTGCAATCACAGTATTGTCACCAATACTTACCCCTTTTAATATTTTGACATTAGAGCCAATAAATACATTTTCGCCTATATGAACTTTCGAGGTTTTGGGAGTCCCTCCTATTCGTTTTGTAGGGTGTAAATCATGAAAGTCACTATCTGTAATCTCAACATTTAAGCCGATAATTGTTTTTTGTCCAATAACAATACCTTCACCTTCGCTAATGAGTACAAAACAATTATTTATCCAGACATCATTGCCAATGTCTATTATGGACTGTTTTTTTCTAGCATCAATATAGCCATAGCCATTGTAGAAATTAGGGCTTGGGTGAAACCCTAGCTTTACATTTTTTCCAAAGCTAATAGCCCCTTTTCCTAAAAACTGAGTCGGTTGGTATATCTTTGGTTTTCCAGATGTTTTTTTACAATTCGATAGTAGTTTGTATTTTATAACTCTTGGAAATTGAAAGAAAAATTGGCTAAAACCTTTAATATTCATTTAATACTCTAACAATTTGCATTGTTTCTTCTATAGACTGAACAGGGCTAATTGGAAGGCTTAAAACTTCTTTATGTATCCGTTCGGTTATTGGATAGCTTAGGTCGTTCCAATTTTTGTATGCCACTTGTTTATTTGGAGGGATTGGGTAGTGAATCAAGGAATGGATATTGTTCTCTAAAAGGTGGCTTTGTAATTCTGTTCTGTTTTCTATACGAATAACAAAGAGGTGCCAGACGTGAGATTCATGACTAATCAGTGTAGGTAACATAATTTTTTTGTTATCTATATTATTAAGATAAGTCTGAGCAATCATTTTTCTAGATTCTATTTCAGAATCAAGGTATTTAAGCTTTACTCTTAGCATTGCTGCCTGTATTTCATCAAGTCTGCTATTCCAGCCCTGATATCTATTTTCATACTTTTTATGGCTTCCATAGTTTCCTAAAGCACGAATAACCTCAGCTAATTCTTTATTGTTGGTGGTTACGGCCCCTGCATCACCTAAGGCGCCTAAATTTTTTCCTGGGTAAAAGCTAAACCCACTTGCATCAGCCAAGTTTCCTGTTCGCTTGCTTTGATATATAGCACCATGAGCTTGAGCAGAATCCTCTATGACTTTTAAATTATATTTGCTGGCAATAGCATTAATTTCATCCATTACTGCAACCTGCCCATATAAATGCACAGCCATAATGGCTTTTGTTTTTTTAGTTATTTTCTCCTCAATTAATGAGGGGGCAATGTTATAGCTATTAATATCGGGTTCGACTAATACAGGTGTCAAGCCATTTTCAGAAATGGCTAATATGGAGGCAATATAAGTATTAGCAGGTACAATAATCTCATCGCCTTGATCCATTATCCCTAATTCTTTATAGGCTTTGATAATAAGTGTCAGTGCATCTAAACCATTTGCAACTCCAACGCAATGTTCAGTTCCACAATAATTAGCAAATTCAGCTTCAAAGGCTTTGCATTCAGCCCCGTGGATGTACCAGCCACTATCAATGACTCTTGCGGTTGCTTGCTTTAATTCATCTGCATATTGTGCATTTATTGCTTTTAAATCCAGAAAAGGAATCATTTATTTCTCTTCAATTATATTGTTGAGTAAGGTATAGCTTTTCATACATTTACTACAGTTTAATGAGTTGTCTAGTTTTCCACCACAGTTACAAACATAGCCATGACATAAAGCAGGATTACCATACCAAAGTGTGTTGTTTGAGATGTCTTTAGTGACAACACTACCTGCGCCCACCATAGCATTTTCACCAATGGTAACTCCACCTATAAGAGTACTGTTGGCACCTATAGAGGCATTTCTTTTTATTAGCGTATTAAGAAATGTATCGGGGTATTGTTTGGAGCGGGGTAAAAAATCATTAGTAAAGGTTACATTAGGGCCAATAAATGCGTTGTCCTCAATGATTGTGCCATCCCATATTTGTACACCACTTTTTATGGTTACATTATGACCAATTAGCACATCATTTTCGATCAGGCAAAGCGCATTGATATTACAATTATTCCCAATTTGTGCATTTTCCAGCACAATGCAAAATTGCCAAATATTAGTGCCTGATCCAATCTTTTTAGAATGTACATCGGCAAGGGGATGGATCACTTTACGGCCTTTAAAAAAGTATCGTAGTCTCTAATATAGTCTTTATCATCATAATAGGAATCAGCCAGAACCATTAAAACGCAATCGTGGCTAAAGTTATGCATGCTTCCCCAGATCAATTCATCTTGTAAAATTCCAACATTGGGTTTATTTAATGTGTATGTTTCTTTGTTGCCTTTGCCATCATCAAGAGTTACTTGGCAGCCACCATTGGTGGCTATAAGGAGTTGCTTGGTTTTATAGTGAGAATGATTACCTCGAGAGATATTTCCTTGAGTACCATAAATATAAAAAACCCTTTTAACATCAAAAGGAACATTATGGTTTTCTTCAAGAGCTATAAGAGAGCCTCGCTCATCCCCCATAACCTTAAAATTAATGATTTTATCTTGCATTTTTTATCCAAATAATACGGTAGATAGAGAGTAGGGTATGAATTATGTTATTACCCCAATACTAAAGTGTGGTAATTTTTTCGATAAGTTATAATCGAAAACTCAGCTTCAGCTCTTTTACGCAATTTAGCCCCCATAGATTGAAGTTGCTGATTTTCTAGTTCAATATATTCTTGCATTGCAGATGCTAAGGCTGTTGTATCTTTTGATGGAATGAGTTTGCCTTTATCTGCAATAGTGTCTTTTACTGCGCCAACATCCGTAGCAATCACGGGTAACTTAGCTATCATTGCTTCAAGAACCGCAAGCGGTAAACCTTCTGAAAGGGATGATAAAACAAATACATCAAAAGCTGGTAAATATTGATAAGCATCAAAGACATTTCCTGTCAGGATGACGGAAGAGGCTAGGTTATGTTCGAGAACATAGCTTTCCATTTCCTGTTCTAATTTGCCATCGCCGATAATAACAAGTTTGGCTGTTGGGTGGTTTGTCTGAATTTTCTTAAAGGCTTCTAATAAATAAATATGTCCTTTTACCGCGACCAGACGGCCAATGGTGCCAAAAACAAAGGCATCTGGATTGATTTTTAACTTGCTTCTTGCGGATGCCTTGGGAAGTAAGCCTGCTGTCGTTTTTTCAATATCAAGAGAGTTATTAATATAGATAACATTATTATCAGTAAACCCTGCATTGCCATATTGTAATAAATCTTCTTTAACTGATTTAGACACGCCAACAAATGTCCAGTGCTTATCAACGAATAGACGGGTAATGAGTCTTCTATAAGGCCTGTCAAACTCGCCGTTTGCATGGAGAACACTAATGCAGCGAGCAGGTTTTTTTAGAAGTTTATTGAGAAGCAGGAATATATATAAAGGTTTGAAACGATGGGTGATGATGACATCAAATTGTTGCTCATTACAATATTTCCAAAGTTGTAGCATTGCTGACAACCTTAAGCCTTTAAGCTTTTTTTTGGGGATATCGAAATATTTAACTTTCTTACATGCCGTATGCATATCCCCTTCTTTAGGGGTGCCGTTAAGGTAGGCAGAGGTCACATCAAATTCATCACCAGCTAAGGCGTTAATGATTTCTTCATGAAGATCAGACGTTCGAACGTAGCATTTTGGCTGGATTTGTAAAACTTTGATGGGCTTGTTCATGAATGGTTTTTGATAATGCAATACTTATGGGTAAACAGCGCTTTAAAATCTAAACTTAAAGTAACAATATTAGATATTTTTATCTGTGAAATAGTATAAACTACTTAAGCTGTTAGTTGTGATGATTTATGAAGCTTAGCGTAATTGTATTTTTATCTGCTATACGCTCAGTTTTTCTAGATTAAGTATAGATCGTTTTGAGTTAAGAGGATTTGATGATAGAAGTTGATGCTAATTTCCAAAAAAAACTGGGAGGGGAGAAGGCATTCCAGTATTTTATGAGTATACAGGGTGAGCTTTATCGTAATATGAATGGTCGTAAGACCTTACGTTTTTATATCGGTGATGATGGCTTTTTTATAAAACAGCATTTTGGTATTGGCTGGAAAGAGGTCTTTAAAAATCTATCACAATTAAAATTGCCAGTTATAGGGGCAAAAACTGAATATAACGCGATAAATTATCTTCATACTCTTGGTATTGATACCATGGATATTGTTGGCTTCTCACAAAAAGGCATTAATCCAGCTGCTCTAAAGTCGTTTCTTATCACTAAAGAGTTAGATAATACGACTAGTCTTGAAGATTATTGTGCGCATTGGCCAGAACAGGCTCCTTCATATAGAGAAAAACAGTTGCTACTAAAAAAAGTAGCTGAGATCGTTAAAAAGATGCATGAAAATGGTTTGAATCATCGAGATTTATATATATGTCATTTTTTATTAAGAAAAAATACAGAAGAAGCAGAAAACGATTCACACTTGTTTTTGATTGATTTACATAAAGCACAGATCAGAGAAAAAGTACCAGAGCGGTGGTTAATAAAAGATTTATCTGCATTATATTTTTCAGCCATGCATATTGGCTTAACTAACAGAGATTTTTTGCGTTTTGTCAAAATATACAGAGGGCAGGCGTTGAGAAGTATATTAAGTACAGAAACAGTGTTTTGGAACAAAATTGCTAGAAAAGCAGGTATTTTAGATGCGATGCCTGAGAGTAAAAAGAAAACGTAGCTTGGTTTTTTGCTGACGTATTATAATTACAGCGTAGAAATTTTTTGTCTTAGTAAGATTATTAAGTCAGTTTAATAAATAGGGTAAATTGTGGCGGATGAATTAGAGTTTTCAAAAAAGTATAATCAACAGCATGCGGAGAGGTATTTTCATAAGCATGATTCTGGGTTTTGGCGTTCACTTTCAACGTGGCGTGAGAGGCAGTTAGCAAGAAAAGCATTAAAGTTGGCTGGTAATCCTAAAACTGTACTTGATGTACCCTGTGGAACAGGACGTTTTTGGGGTGTATTGGCTGAGCAGCCTGATAGGGTTATTCATGCTTGTGACAATAGTCAGGACATGATTAATGCGGGGTTAAAGTTTAGAAAGTCTGAAATTGTTAAAAGAATTCAAAGTTTTCAGGGGTCGGCGTTTGACTTGAAACTAGAGGATGGTTATGTTGAGTCTGTATTCTGTATCAGATTAATACATCATATGGGGGATGTAGAAGACAGGCTGAAATTACTACAAGAGTTAAAACGTGTAAGCTCATCTACAGTAATTATTTCATTGTGGGTTGATGGTAATTTTGAGTCATGGAAAAGAAAGAAAAAAGAAGCAAGAAAGAATTATGAGGGCTATCAAAATCGTTTTCTAATTCCAGCAAAAACAATAGAAGATGAATTTGAAAAAATAGGATTAAGGGTTGAGCATCGTTTAGATTTGATACCTTATTATTCCATGTGGCGAACCTATGTTCTTAGTAAAGTATAATTATTAGCAGTATGATGAAAGAGTTTGTTGGTAGTGGATGGGAAAGGATTCTTAAATTAAATAAAATGGATAGCTTTGATTCTTTATGGGAGCTAGATGCTACTTGGTTTGAAGAGCCTAATGAGCGGCGTGGTGGTTGGAGCGGTGTCTCTAAAATAAGTTTAAAATCCGAAAATGGCGAATCAGTTCCTGTTTTTTTAAAAAGGCAGGAAAACCACAATACTAAAGTTTGGAATAGTCCCCTTAAAGGTATCCCCACTTTCTATAAAGAATTTAAAAATATTCAACGCTTTATTGAGCATGGTATTCCAACGGTAGAGCCTGTTTATTTTGGTTTTAGATATTTTAATGGTAAAAGCCAGGCTATTCTAATGACTAAATCATTAGAGGGATTTGAATCATTAGACTCAGCGATTTATGCTAGAAATGGTGAGTTAATGCGTAACAGGGCGCTTCGTGAATCGCTTATGGAGACCGTTGCAAATGCTGTAAGGGGTATGCACAAGCATCATTTTCAGCATCGATGCCTTTATGGGAAACATATATTTGTGCGATTAGTAAACTCTGACTGGGAAGTGAGATTTATTGACTTAGAGAAACTCAAGCGAAGACTGTTTTATAAACAAGTGGTATTAGGTGACCTGTATACTTTGCCTCGTAGGATGCCTGGTTGGCGACAAAGTGATAAATTGAGTTTTTTTAAAATTTATATGCAGGAAAAAAAACTATCCCCTAAGTCAAAGTCAATTTGGCGGGAAATTCATAACAAAATGAAGACAAAGAATAAATTCTAGTTGTCTGAGTGATTAAAAAAGTTTAAGTTGATATTTATATGATTGTATTAGGTCTTTCCGGTGCGGTAAGTCATGATGCCTCCGCGGCATTATATGTTGATGGTCAGTTAGTTGCTGCTGTTGAAGAAGAAAGGTTTTTGCGTGATAAGCATGCAAAGGGAAAAATGCCTTATGAAGCAGTAAAATTTTGTTTAAAACAAGCGGGGATTCAACCGAGTCAAATTGATGTTGTTGCATTTCCATTTGCTGAGATTGGTTTAAAGTCACCAGCAAGGTGGCATTATGCAAAGCGTTATTGGTATGCACCTGATCGAGCATTTACGGCATTATTTGCAGGGAATCGTCGTTATTGGCGCAACCATAAAAATGTAATGAAAATGCTGGATGATCTGGATATAGGGTCGCAACGGGTCAAATTTATTCCAGTTGAGCATCATTTAGCGCATGCAAGTAGTGCTTATCATTTAAGTGGGTTTAAGGATAAGTGCGCGATTATTGGTATTGATGGAAAAGGTGAGTACGCAACAACTTTTTTTGGATATGGTGAGAATGGCAAGATACATAAAATCAAAGAGTTTTATGATCCTGATTCATTGGGCGGCTTGTATGGTGCCTTAACAGAGTTTCTAGGCTTTGAAATGTTGGATGGTGAGTTTAAGGTGATGGGAATGGCGCCTTACGGAGATCCTAAGCGGTTTGACTTTTCTCGGCTTATTGAATGCACAGGAGATGATTTTAGAGTAAATACCAAATTAGTGAATTGCCTAGGGCTTCGTCGTTATAAGAAAGACGGAAAAAGCTATTACTTTAGTCCCAAACTGATTGAGTGGTTGGGGAAAATGAGAGATGGGGATGAAATTGATGATCCTTATATTGATTATGCCGCCAGCATCCAAGACCTGTTAGAAAAAACAGCACTCTCTTTAATTGAGTTCTATTTGGGCGATATTATCAGAGAAACAGGTAAGGTGTGTTTTGCTGGTGGGGTTGCTCTTAATGTGAAGTTGAATCAAAGAATAATTGCCATGCCAGGCGTTAAAGAATTATTTGTTCAGCCTGCTGCAAGTGATGCTGGGACGGCAATTGGTGCAGCAAGTTATGCTTCAGAACTGGAAGGTGTTCCTGTTGAGAAAATGGAGCATGTCTATTTGGGGCCATCGTATACAACTGAAGAATGTGTTGAAGCCTGTGAAGTGTACGAAAAGTCAGTAAAATGGCAAAAACTGGATAAAGTAACAGAGCAAACCGCAGTAATATTGGCCGAAGGTAATCCAGTTGCCTGGTTTCAGGGGCGAATGGAATTTGGGCCAAGAGCTTTAGGGAATAGAAGTATTCTAGGGTCTCCAAATAATTCGGGTGTAGCAGATAGAATTAATGCGCAAATTAAATATCGTGAACGCTGGCGTCCATTTTGTCCCAGTATGCTTGATAAAGTTGCAGTTGATATTTTGCAAACAGAGCACCCCAGTCCGTATATGACCTTTACATTTGATGTGGCAGAAAGCTGGAAGTCAAGAATTCCTGAGGTGGTACATGAAGATGGAACGGCACGTGCGCAGGTTGTGACCAAAGCAACCAATCCCAGATATTATTCTTTAATAGAAGAGCTAGAAAAAATAAATGGTAATGCGGTTGTTTTGAATACATCTCTTAATAGGCGAGGGGAGCCAATGGTATGTAGCCCTGAAGATGCGTTGAATATGTTTTATGGGTCTGATTTAGAGTATTTGGTGATGGAAGATATTTTAGTGACAAAATAATGGGGTATTATTTAAAGTGATTTATTGGAACGCCAGCTATAAGCTGGCGTTTTTAGTTTATAGAAATGGTTCGATGATACGTTTAAAGCTCTGGGAAATATTGGAATGAGAAAGAAACAAAAAAAACAACAAAAAAAGAAGCAGCTAAAGATAAAGCAAAAACCAGCAAATAAAGGTTTAAGGGTCTATCGTAGATTGTTTAAATATGTTTTGCCTTATAAGGGTCTTTTTTTTATAAGTTTCTTGGGTTACTTGGTTTCATCGGCCACGCAGCCAATGTTTGCAGAAATGATTAAGCATATTATTGATACGCTTGAATCCGGGGATAAAGCAGGGCAGATGCAATTACCGCTGTTATTTAGTGGGTTGATTATTGTTAGAAGTATAGGGGTATTTATTGGTGCTTATTTTGTATCAAGAGTATCGGCAAATGTTGTGAACGATTTAAGATGTGACATATTTAAGAAATATACCCAGTTGCCAGTCACTTATTTTGATACACATAATAGTGGTTATTTGATTTCAAGGATAACTAATAATGTTCAGGAAGTGACAACGGCGACATTGGATGCGGTAAGGAATATTATAAGAGAGGGAATGACTGCAATAGGCTTGTTAGCTTATCTTTTTTATATCAATTGGCAGTTATCGCTGGTCTTTTTAGCGATTGCTCCGGTCATTGGGGTTGTTGTTGGGGTGGTAAGTAAGCGCCTTAGAAGGTTAAGTAAGCGATTGCAGGAGTCGGTGGGTGATTTAACGCAAATTGCATCTGAAGTTGTTGGAGGGAATCGAATTGTCAAAAGTTATGGTGGAGAGGTCTATGAAAATCAGCGATTTAAAAAACAAAGTCGATATCATAGAAATCAGAGGCTGAAGCTTTCAATAACCACAGCAATACAAAACCCAATCATACAAACCATTGTAGCAGTGACATTGTCAGGCTTGATGTATTTTGCATTGATATTTATGGATCAGGCATCTACAGGTGAGTTTGTTGGTTATTTGACTGCAGCGTTTATGTTACCAAGAGCTGTGAAATTTATTAGTAGCGCTAATTCAAAAATACAAAAAGGCGTGGCAGCAGCAGAGTCTTTATTCGAAGTGTTGGATGAACCAGTAGAAAAGAATGATGGAGTAGAGCTTATAGCGTCATGCAATGGAGATATAGAATTTAGAAATGTATCTTTTTCATATGAAGGGGTAAGTCGAAAAGCATTAAAAGATATCAGCTTTAAAATAAAGTCGGGGCAAACGGTTGCATTAGTTGGGGCATCGGGTAGTGGCAAGACAACACTGGTTAATTTATTAATGCGTTTTTATGACTGTAATAGCGGACAGTTGTTGATTGATGGCTGCAATATATATAGTAGTAAAATAGAAAGCTTGCGAGAGCAAATCGCTTTGGTTAGTCAGAATATCACTTTGTTTGATGGCACTATAAAAGACAATATTGCTTATGGCGATGCTAATCCGAATGAGGGCTTAATTATTAGTGCTGCAAAAGAAGCTTATGCGACGGAGTTTATAGTAAAGCTTGAAGATGGTTTTGATACTCAGATAGGCGAGCATGGTATTAAATTGTCAGGTGGGCAGCGTCAAAGGTTGGCTTTCGCGCGTGCTATGTATAAAAATGCCCCCATTTTAATATTAGATGAGGCGACTTCGGCATTGGATACCAAGTCAGAGAGGTATATACAGGCAGCATTAGAAAGCGTACAGAAAAACAGGACTATGCTAATAATAGCCCATAGATTATCGACAATAGAAAATGCAGATGTGATTTTTGTGATGGATGCTGGGCGAATTGTAGAAAGAGGTAGTCATAATGACTTAATAGGCAAGCAAGGGAAGTATTCACAGCTACATGGGCTGCAATTTAAAGAAAGTTTGCCAAAATAGAAATAAAGTCTTGACGGATGATTAGGATGCTGTAGAATGCGCTCTTCCTTCAGAGGTCTTGTTTATTTCAGAAGGGCGCAGGATGCGATGAGAGTTGGTTTGTAGGCGGTTCAGATTAAATTGGTTTTATATTTAATTTTAACTTCCTGAAAATAAACTTTGACAAACGGATTTGAAAGGTTATAATGGTCAGCTCTTCGGGGTTGGTTGTTTATCTCCGAAGCGGCTTTCAGGATGAAAGCTTGTTGGTTTTTATGGAGTGAGCGAGATTATCTCTTTCTTCTCTTCAAAAATTAATTTCAAAAGGATGTTGACAACGGGTTTTGACTCTGTATAATAGTCGAACTCAACGGGGCTTCGGTCCTGACCGGTTAATCCGGTACGAAGGGTTAAACCTTCCGCTCTTTAACAATTTAATCGAAATAATTTGTGTGGGTACTTGTGCTGGATATTTTAAGCTGTAGTAAAAAATATTCGACACGATATTCACGTAAAACACTAAAGATGAACTTCTTAGGAAGTGAGTCTGTAATACGTCAATAAGTAAATCTTTTATAGTTATCACTATGAAAGTTGTCGAGCCAAGATTGGATACTAATCTAATTTAGTATCAACTGTAATTAAACTGAAGAGTTTGATCATGGCTCAGATTGAACGCTGGCGGTATGCTTAACACATGCAAGTCGAACGGTAACAGCAGGAGCTTGCTCCTGGCTGACGAGTGGCGGACGGGTGAGTAATGCATAGGAATCTGCCTAGTAGTGGGGGACAACTTATGGAAACGTAAGCTAATACCGCATAAGCCCTACGGGGGAAAGGGGGGGATCTTCGGACCTCTCGCTATTAGATGAGCCTATGTCAGATTAGCTTGTTGGTGAGGTAACGGCTCACCAAGGCAACGATCTGTAGCTGGTCTGAGAGGATGATCAGCCACACTGGGACTGAGACACGGCCCAGACTCCTACGGGAGGCAGCAGTGGGGAATATTGGACAATGGGCGAAAGCCTGATC
>Ga0209395_1003785_pt1 | contig 18377 bp, 15 predicted proteins | sample GOMGulsemesocosm_3_FD_184635 | JGI IMG/M metagenome (GOLD analysis project Ga0209395, IMG submission 184635) | Methane-oxidizing microbial communities from mesocosms in the Gulf of Mexico - GOM9D Gulf of Mexico (SPAdes) (version 2) | ecosystem: Environmental > Aquatic > Marine > Cold seeps... | reverse complement strand
ATACGGCTCCACCGATTGAGTTTAAACACACGGGGCTTCGTCCATTCCAAGAGAAAGCGTTTATCAGTGCTTATGCTTATTTAAGTAGCTAACATTGAAAACACCATGAAAGTTAGGCGGTTCTAACACGTACAACTTTCATGATTTCCATGTCCAACCCAGCTAACTGCTGGGTTGCTGGGTAGTAGGTTAAATTTACTCTGACCCCCTTTAAACAGCGATAGAGTTTCTTTCGTTTATAAGTAAAAGGGACACTGACGTTATCGATCATTAGTGTATTGATGTACCAATCATCTTTTTCCCGTTGCACATGAGAAACAACTTTCACGTCATTAGAGTGCGTAAGGTCGGGGTGATTGGTCAGTAATTTATCGACAGGTGATTTAGCCATAATGGTCAACAGTTATTATTTAGTAAATATTAAGCGAACATTGTAGAACTATGTCCAAGCAATTGAAATATCTGTCAGGCTATTCTCCAAAAATAGTTGAACAAGCAAGCGCGTTAGTTGAATCTAATCGCCTGAAAGAATACTTATTATCGCGTTATCCTCAGTGCCATGATATTACAAATGACAAAGCCCTCTATCAATATACCCAATCGTTAAAGTCACAATATGTGAAGAAATCATCGCCGCTGTCTAAAGTGATTTATGATGATAAAATACATGCTGTGCAGCATGCACTTGGCACGCATTCTTTTATAAGTCGTGTTCAAGGTGGCAAACTAAAGTCAAAGAATGAAATACGTATTGCACGTGTTTTTAAACAAGCACCAGCCCCGTTTTTATCGATGATAGTGGCCCATGAATTAGCACATATAAAAGAGAAAGATCATAACAAAGCCTTTTATAAACTGTGCCAACATATTGAGCCTGAATACTTTCAATTGGAACTTGATTGTCGTTTATATTTGACGCAACTTGAGTTGTTTTCACCGATATATTAAACATTAACGCCAACGTTTTCTGCGCAAAGACAAAGAGAGATTATTTATGAGTCAAAAGTGTGATGAGGCTGTTTTGTCTTATTTTGTACAAAATACAGCAGATTATCATGTGCAAACACTTGGTGCGGGGCTCATTAATCAAACTTTATTAATTGAGAGCTCTAATGACTGTTTTGTGCTTCAGTGTATCAATCAACAAGTCTTCCCTAAGCCTCAGAATGTGGTTGATAACAGCCTGCTAATTAGTGGTCATTTGAACAGTTTGGGTACTGATTATGCGCTGAAAGTAATGAGTCCAAGAGCTAGTATAACTGGCGATTATTTGGTGTGTATTGAAGGACAATACTGGCGCGCCCTGTCGTTTATAGACCAATGTATATCTCCTCAAACGATGGATGACGGTGGACAAGCTAAACAAGCAGCTCGTACGTTTGCCCAATTTAGTATGGCTCTACGTGGCTTGTCACCATTAGACATGAAGCCTATTATTGTTGATTTTCATGACTTGATAGCCAGGTTATCACAATTGTGTGATGCGGCTGATGGTGCGAATAAACAGCGGTTAATGGCGGCACAAAACACCATTAAGCAATATTTGTCACAAACGGATTTTATTCAATTAGTGAATAATTTAATTGAACAGTTACCACAACGAATTACCCACAATGACACAAAAATTAATAATCTACTGTTTGATAAGAATACGTTAGAACCTCTCGCTGTTATTGACCTTGATACCTGTATGCCAGGTTATTTAATGCATGACTTTGGCGATATGGTAAGAACTTGTTGTGGCTCGTTAGCAGAAGATGCGCTTAACATTGAAGATATGACGATTAAATCTGACATTTTTGATAATTTACTCACGGGATATCTCAGTGGTTTAGATGACGATATATCTGATTTGGAAAGAGACTCTTTGTTGGTTGGCGCACGTTTAATGCCATTTATTATCGGTTGCCGTTTTTTAACTGACTATTTAAACGATGATGTTTATTTTAATACAAGCCACGACTCGCACAATTTAGAAAGAGCGATTAACCAGTTTAGGCTATATCAATTACTGTCTCATCATTTGGTTTGTTTAGAAAACAAACGCGTTACGGTTGAATTGTAATCACTTAAAAAGTGTAGATATCAAAGCATGATCAAGTTCACCGTTTTGACTGATTGATATGTTATCTTGGCGAGCTATTTTAATTGATACTGGTTAAGCAGCGCCTTATGTCTACACAACAAAATTTTAATCTTATTGCGATCGAAGGGAATATCGGCGTCGGTAAATCAACTCTATTACCTAAGCTCATAAACGAGCTTAATACTCATAGCACAGAGCAATGGCAGTTGATTATTGAAGATGTAGATACGGATACTGAGTTTCAGCGATTATTAAAAGCCTTTACTGTTGATCCTACCAAGCGTATTGAATTTCAACGTTATATTACGAACAAGCGGGCAGATATTTGTCAGCACTTAAATCCTGAGTGCAATTATGTTATTGAACGTTCATTATTTTCAGACTTAGTATTTTGCCAAGCAAACCTTGCTGAAGCTTGTCGCCCAGACGGTCAAGATCTCGATTACTACTATGATATTCAAGACAAGCTAAAAGATTACCCACAGGTAAGTGCTGTGATTTATTTAAAATCAGATCCTGTTATTTCTTATGAGCGCATGATCGAGCGTGCTCGTGATGCAGAAGCAGGTACGTCACAAGAATATCTACAGTTGATTTCAGATTGTCATGACACATTCTTGCCACATATTTGTCGTCGCTATAATACCCAGCTTATTGTTCAAGAATGGACGGACTTTGGTTGTCATGAAATGTTGGCGCGTCGTATTTTAGTTGACGTTTGTCCACAATTAGCTAAAGAAGCTGATGTAGAACTAGCTTAGGCAGCTTATGATTAAAAAATCCCGCTAACAATAGTGTTTGTTAGCGGGATTTTTTAATGTCTGATTTTACTCAGGATCATAACTCAAATTAGGTGCTAGCCAACGTTCAACTTCGCTAATACTCATGTCTTTACGTTTAGCGTAATCGGCTACCTGATCTCTTTTGATATCACTGACACCAAAGTAACGTGATTCTGGATTAGCAAAATACCATCCTGAAACTGCCGCCGTAGGGAACATAGCAAAGTTTTGGGTGAGGTTTAAGCCAATATCTTGATCTGGCGTTAATAGCTCCCACAACAACCCTTTTTCAGTATGATCAGGACAGGCTGCATAACCCGGCGCTGGTCGAATACCTTTATATTTTTCCTTGATTAACGCTTCGTTATCTAAGGCTTCATCACTGGCATAACCCCAAAACTCTTTACGTACACGCTCATGCATGTGTTCGGCAAAAGCTTCGGCAAGGCGGTCGGCTAATGATTTAAGCATGATGGCACTATAATCATCATGCTCTTTTTCAAAGCGTTCAACATGCTCATCAATACCAATGCCAGCGGTGACGGCAAATCCGCCCATGTAATCGGCAATATTTGATGTTTTTGGCGCTACAAAATCCGATAAGGAAAAATTATTATTTCCACCCACACGTTCTAATTGCTGACGTAAGTGATGCGTTGTCATCAACACTTCATCTCGATTCTCATCACTATAAATTTCGATGTCGTCGTCTTTAACGCTATTGGCTGGAAATAGGCCAATAACGGCTTTAGCCGTTAACCATTTTTCTTTAATGATTTTATCAAGCATCTCTTGTGCATCAGCAAATAACTTAACAGCTTCTTCACCCACCACTTTATCTTTCAAAATTTTTGGGTACTTACCATGAAGCTCCCACGAGCGGAAAAATGGCGTCCAATCGATACGTTCAACCAGTTTTTCAAGTGGATAGTTGTCAAAAACTTGCTTGCCCATGACATTAGGTTTTTTAGGGGGATTATTTTCATAATCAAAGGTACATTTATTAGCGCGTGCCGCTTCTAAACTAACAAGTGTTTTACGGTTACCTTGTTGTAAGCGTTTTTCTCGCATGATGTCATATTCTTTATAATGTTCATCGATGCAAGGCTGGCGTGTTTTGTTATTAATGAGCTTAGTAACAATAGGTACGCTACGTGACGCATCAGCAACATACAATGCGCCGTGTTCATAGTGAGGCGCTATTTTTACGGCTGTGTGAATTTTAGAACAGGTGGCGCCGCCAATTAATACGGGAATACTGATGTTTTCACGTTTAAAGGCTTTTACGTTGTGCACCATTTCATCAAGAGACGGGGTAATAAGGCCTGATAAACCAATAACATCGATGTCGTTTTCTTTAACACATTTGATAATATCTTCAACGCTAACCATCACGCCTAAATCAAATACTTCATAGCCATTACATTGCAATACAATACCCACAATGTTTTTACCGATATCGTGTACATCACCTTTAACGGTGGCCATCACTATTTTACCATTGGACTGACCCGGTGTTTTTTCTAGCTCAATGTAGGGGTTTAAATGCGCTACGGCTTGCTTCATCACGCGGGCTGATTTAACTACTTGGGGTAAAAACATTTTTCCCGAGCCAAACAAGTCACCAACAATGTTCATTCCGTCCATTAATGGTCCTTCAATCACCTCAATGGGTTTTGAGAACATAAGACGGGCTTCTTCGGTATCGTCAATAATATATTCAGTAATGCCCTTCACTAAGGAATGCGCTAAACGCTCGGCAACGGGCAATTCACGCCATGACAAATCCTGGACATGAACTTTAGATTTGGACCCTGCATTGCGGTAACTTTCAGCAACTTCTAATAATTTCTCAGTGGCATCATCACCGTGATTAAGTACGGCATATTCAACGGCGTCTTTTAATTCCTTTTCAATATCATCAAAAATAGCTAATTGCGCCGCATTGACAATACCCATGTTCATGCCTGCTTGTATAGCGTAATACAAGAACACGCCGTGAATAGCTTCACGTACTGGATTGTTACCACGAAATGAGAAAGAGACGTTTGATACACCGCCTGACACACCCGCATGAGGCATGTTCTGACGAATGTAACGCGTCGCTTCAATGAAATCGACAGCATAATTGTTATGCTCTTCAATACCAGTGGCTATGGCGAAAATATTTGGGTCAAAAATAATGTCTTCGGGTGGGAAACCTACTTTTTGAGTTAATACATCGTAAGCACGTTGACAAATTTCAATCTTACGTTCATACGTATCGGCTTGGCCGTCTTCATCAAAGGCCATCACGATGGCAGCGGCGCCATAGCGCTTAATTAGCGTCGCTTGGTGAATGAATGCTTCTTCGCCTTCTTTAAGGGAAATAGAATTAACAATACATTTACCTTGTACACATTGAAGACCCGCTTCAATCACATCCCATTTTGAGGAATCGATCATGATAGGAACACGAGAAATATCAGGCTCAGAGGCGATCAAATTCAAAAAACGAACCATGGCGGCTTTAGATTCAAGCATGCCTTCATCCATGTTGATATCGATGATTTGCGCGCCCGCTTCAACTTGATGCAGTGCCACTTCAAGTGCTGTGGTGTAATCGTCTTCTTTAATTAATCGCAAAAATCGCGCTGATCCCGTCACGTTGGTTCGTTCACCGACGTTGGTGTAGAGCGAATCTTTAAAAATGTTATAGGGTTCTAATCCTGAAATACGACAAGCAATTTCTATTTCAGGCAACACACGTGGGGTTATATTTTCTAATTTATCACTAATCTGTTTAATATGTAGAGGCGTAGTGCCGCAACAACCACCGACAATATTGAGGAAACCACTTTGGGCCCACTCATCAATATAACCGGCCATTTCGATGGCATCTAAATCATATTCACCAAATTCGTTGGGAAGACCTGCATTAGGATGTGCGCTGACAGGAAATTCACTTAAACGGGATAGATCTTCTACGTATTGACGTAGTTCAGCTGGGCCAAGGGCGCAGTTAAGACCAATGCTGATAGGATCTACATGGCGCAGCGAATTATAAAAGGCTTCGGTCGTTTGACCGGTTAATGTACGGCCTGAAGCATCAGTAATAGTCCCTGAAATCATGACCGGTAATTTATAGCCTAATTCTTCAAAAACGGTTTCAACAGCGAACAAACAGGCTTTTGCGTTGAGTGTATCGAAGATAGTTTCCACCATAATGATGTCACAGCCCCCTTCAATCAGGGCATGAGTAGATTCACTGTAAGCTTCAACGAGTTGATTAAAGGTGATATTACGAAAACCAGGATCATTAACATCTGGTGAAATACTACAGGTTCGGTTCGTTGGCCCTAATACGCCGGCAACAAAGCGGGGCTTATGTGGCTGGGAGATTAAAAATTCATCGGCGACTTCGCGGGCTATTTTAGCTGACACAAAATTGATTTCACGCGCTATGGCTTCCATTTCATAGTCGGCCATTGCTATGGTTGTAGAATTAAATGTATTGGTTTCTACAATATCGGCACCAGCGGCAAAATATTGACGATGGATTTCTTTAATGGCATCCGTTTGCGTTAGAGATAATAAATCGTTATTGCCTTTAATTGAGCAAGACCAATCTTTAAATCGCTCACCTCGAAACTCTTCTTCGCTAAAGTCATGGGCTTGAATCATCGTACCCATGGCCCCATCAAGGATCATAATACGATTTTTAAGTATTTCTTGTAATTGACTTTTTTGTGTACGAGCGTGTAAAACCATAACGAATAATCCTAATACTTAAACTAACTACGGACGTTTAGACGTCTAAACATGTTTGTCATACTACAGGGGTTGTTTACAGATGACGAGTATTTTTTGTTATAAGTTAGTAAATATTATGCCGTAAAAATAAAGCTTAAAGTGAAGAGATAGCTTCGATCTTAAAGGCTATGTCACCATTAAATGAATCAACGTCAATCAAGCAAGGAATATTCGTTTCACAAGTCAGTGCTTTTGTGGGTAAAAACACCCCAAGTCTTGTCTCGTAAGGTATTAGGTTATATTGCCCAGCCTCTAAACCTATCACTTCTAATATAAATGCGGGATAGAGTGATTGTTGGTCCCGGATATCTACAATGGTTTTGCCGCGAAGCCTTATGTCTTGCAGCCAAATTAATCCGCCATGCTGACCAGCAATCCCCCATGCTTTAATGTCAACGGGTGTATTTATTGTTAAAGGGTGAGGTTTCCATTTAGCTAATGATAACGTCTGCACAAAACGAGAGAAATGCTGCAAGGTCGTTTGCATTGAAGAGGTGACTTGTCCCCATTGTGAAAAGTCATTCCATTCCGCTGGCGTCATTGCCGCACCTGCCGCTAATGCAGACCATAAAGCATAATGAAACACTTCGGGATAGAAGTTTTCTGCTTGATTGGTTGGGTGGTTAATTACGCCAAACTCTCCAATCCAATTTGGTTTTTCTTGGGCCTGCCACATAGCTTGCGTGTAACTCGCAATGATTTGTGCGCTATCTATAATTTTTGCTGGCGAGGTAGCGTTGTCTCTATCCGTTAATAAGTCACGGTAAATATGGACTTGGGGCGAGTCCATAACAGCGTGACCTGCTGGCCATGTCAAATCTCCCGATTTACTCGCGGTGGTTGGGTGACGGTAAGGGTCGTGCTCAACAAAATAATTATTTATTCGTTGATGCCACACATTGGTTTGTTCATAAGCATTGGTTCCATCTATTTCTGCAACGGTTTGCCACATGGCGATGGCGGAGCTATAACCCCAGCGCGCAATAATGTAGCGGTATAAATTTTCTTGCCATTGCCATGCTTGTTCTTTGGTAAAAAAATCTGACGCGTTTATTAGTTGGCTAAAACCGTTATTTATATTCCAGCGGCCATCACTCCACGCGTGAGTCGAATCACGTAGTTGAGAATGATCCCACAGGGTAAAAATAAGTTTGAGGTTGGCTTGCTCCGTTTGCGCTATAACATCGTCAATGAGTTCGATATTTCCTTGATTGTAATTGTTGTAGTTATTGCTAACCAATGAAAAGTAAAATTGCGGCCACCACACAAAGTAGTTTTCATTAGCCGCTTTCATACGCGCCAACAATCGAGCGGTTGTGCTCGAATTTCTAAAGATAGAAAAAACATCACCGTGGCCAATGCCATAAAACTCACTGCCGTCTTGATGTGCAAAATAGTGTGGACTATAGGTGGGGTTAATTTTGTTTGCTGCTTGTATCCAACCTTTGTTCGTGGAGGTTGTCACATTAAAGGTGCCGGCTAAGGCGTCACTTACACCGTTTTTATCTGTGATGCTAAAAGCGTACTGCCACTCTCCTTGCTCTGATGGTGCAAAACGAATCTTCCAACCTGCTCGTGCATCCCAATAACCAGCAATGTTTATTTGTTGATTGTTTGGTGCAATAAATTGCCCATCAAGAGATACTTCACGCTGATCAAATGGATTATTATAATCAGCGCTAGCGTCAATCGACCACTCTATTTTTTCATACATCCCAATACTTTGAGTATTAACCTGTATTTCATTAATGACAGGCTTAGTAATTTTTGGCGGCTGGATTGGCGGTGTAATAGGTGCCGGATCGCTAGTCGATGAACCACCGCAGCTGGCGAGTGAAATAAGCAAGAGCAATGAATATAAAATACGGACGTGCATAGTTTTAGATCTTGAAAAAGAAACTGTGATGATTAAGAACGTGATAATAGTGATTAAATTTCAAACCACTAGATTTTAATTTGTTGAAATGTTATTTAAATATGACTAAATTAGCGCTTTGTTTTATACCTCAAGGAAAAGGTTTTGAAAAAATATCAGTCAGTTTGGCGCGTAGTGTTAATCGTTGTGGGAAGCGTTTCTTTCATTTCAGCACTCCTGTTAAGTTACCGTTATTACATGGGGCATGAAGAACTTATGCCAGTATTAGTGTTGTTTATGCTTGGTTCCTCTTGTATTTCATACGCTAGAAAATATTCACAAAATTACCAACAGCAAAGTACATTGGACACATTAATCACACGTAATGCACAATCACTAACTTTTAAAGGAAAACCTGAAAATGGGTATGAAGATAAAGGGATTGATTTAGATGTTGCTCGTTTATCTGTTTTAACCATTAGAGATGATTACTTATCGGTAATTATCGATGGCAACGGCAATGGCTGGGATTTTTTTGTTGTTGGTACATCCCAAGGAATAGAACAGCATATTCGTTCACTATTGTCTAAGATTGAACAAAACAATATTCAATTTAAGCATGTTTAATCGCATCATTTTAGATGCCTCTAAATGGAGTGGAAATTTCTAATGGAACACCGTTTTTATAATCTTACACTGCGCCAACAACGTTTATTTCAATTAAAGTTGGTTGGTGGATTTCTAGTCCTGAATATTGTGGTTGGACTTTTGTTGTTATTGATTGGATTACCGTTTCTAATTATTTTTACCTTTGCATTGTCATTAAGTGTTGTTGCCCCATTTGGTGATGTACCCAGTGGCGTTAAATCAGGCAGTTTACAGTATTATTCCCCGTTACTTATAGGCGAGAAAATTCGTAAACAATGCCTCGTATTGCACAGTGGCAGTTTGTTTGATTATTACTTTGTGCTCAATAAAGCACATAGCGCTGGAGAACGAAAAAAACAGGTATTTGCAGCCTATGTTGATGGTTTGCTCAATCTCATTAATCAATATGAAAATAAGCAACCGACTCAAATATCTATTAAAGCGACCAGTTATATTTTAAACCCACGTACAGCAAATAAGTTAGGATTATCACCCACATCGCCAGATATGATCCAACGTATCATTTTGTATTTTAATTATCTGAATCTTACCTGCGCATTATCATTGCTCAACAGAAAACTTACCTGGCCAAACATGCAAAAAACGGTTAGTTATGAAGGTAAGCTTGATACGTTAATTGATAAGAAAAATGATCTGTTGTTGATGAAGCGTCGTTTTCAATAGGTATAAAAAAAGAGGTTACCCACAGGGAGTAGCCTCTTATAAATAGCGAACAACTTATAGTTAACTATTCACGAATCGCTGAAAAGCCAAGCGTACTTTCTCAACCATAACGTAATTGATTGGCACTAATATTAGTGTAATCAAAGTGGCGAATATAATACCAAAGGCTAGAGAAACAGCCATAGGTATTAGAAACTGTGCTTGGGTTGATTTCTCAAACAACAAGGGCATAAGTCCAATAAATGTGGTGAGTGACGTTAAAATTACCGGTCTAAAACGTGCAACACCCGCGTTAAGCACGGCGTCCATTAAGCTCATTTTCCCGTGACGATAGTGTTTATTAATATAATCAACTAAGACGAGAGAATCATTAATCACAACACCAACCAGAGCCATCATACCCATTAAACTTAAAATGGTTAGGTTCATCCCCATAATCCAGTGACCACCAACGGCGCCGATAATGCCAAAGGGAATTACTGACATAACAATCAGTGGCTGTAAATAGGATTGAAAAGGAATCGCTAATAATCCATAAATGACAAAGAGTAAGACGAACAACCCAATCATCATTGAATTAAATGAATCTTTTTGCTCGCGCGCTTCGCCTTCAAATTTGTAGGTCATGCCGGGATATTGCACAAGTAACTCATCAATGAAAAGGCGTAAGTCAGTTTGAATTGCAGCCATGTTGGCTTCTGATTTTATGGCATCAGCGCTAACTGACATAGTTCGAAAACGGTCAATACGCCTAATGGAGGTCGGTGACTTATTAGGTGTTAAGGTGGCTAATTGGCTGAGCGGCACACTCTGTTTTTGCGGCGTCACAATCCGTAAATCTTCTAGACCAGCAATAGATTGACGCTGAGACTTTGGCAGTTTTAACATAACACGCACATCATCTCGACCACGCTGAATACGCTGAACTTGAATACCAAAGTAGGCAGCGCGAATTTGCCCTAAGACATCACTGCGCGTCAAACCCAGTGCATAAGCTTGCTCATTAAGCTCTATTTGCAGCTCTTCTTTACCATTAGACAATGAGTCACTGATATCAAATAAAGCAGGGTATAAGGCTAATTGCTCTTTTACTTTCTCCGAAACTTCGGCTAGATGTTTAAAATCATTCCCGGCAAATCGAATGTCAACAGGATCAGATGTTCTACCAATTTCTGCGCGATAGGTCAGGCTTTGAGCGCCGGGCACTTCGCCAATGAGCGCGCGCCATTCACGGACAAGTTGACTTGAACCAATCTTTAATTCACGTTGTTCAGGGGGCACGGTTTGAAACATTACGCGTCCCAAATGAGAACCTTGTGAGCGACCACTACTGCCAATGGTTGAATTAATATCTAAAATTAAATCGATACCTTCACGCTCATAGTATTTTTTCTTTAAGGTGAATGCGGCATCGGTCATCTTCGTAATATAATGTTCGGTGACTGCGTATGGCGTGCCAGCTGGCATTGATAATGAAGCAACGGCTGTTTCACTTTCTACGCGAGGCCAAAACACAAACCTAGTCCAACCACTCATTATAAGACTAATAACGACTGCAAGCACTCCAATAAAACTAAATAAACTGGTGCGTTTATTCCGTAAGCTAATGGCTAAAATAGGACGATAGTATTTAATAATTGATTGCTCAAATCCGTCGGCAAAGCGTTGTTGAAACCTTGAAAAACCATTACTATCAGTTTTGTCTTTTCTCATACTTAAATGCTTTAAATGTGAAGGTAAAACGAACTTCGATTCAATTAATGAGAATAATAAAATAGGAATAACCACCACTGGTATTTGAGCAAAAATGTTGCCTAAACGTCCTTCAATGAAAGCTAAAGGCATAAATGCGGCCACTGTCGTTAAAATACCAAAGGTGACGGGCACCGAAACTTCTTGTGTACCTTTGATGGCGGCTTGCAGTCCATTTTCACTATGCCGCATGTGTGCGTATATATTCTCTCCGGTGACAATGGCGTCATCAACAACAATCCCCAGTACTAATATAAAAGCAAATAGGCTGAAAATATTAAGGGTTACTCCCATTAATGGCATCAAGAAAAATGCCCCCATAAAGCTTACCGGAATACCAATAAACACCCAAAATGCAATGGCAGGGCGCAGGAATAACGTTAACAAGGCAAGTACTAAAATTCCTCCCTGAATAGCATTGGTGGTTAATGTATTTAAACGGTTTTTAACAATAGTCGAACGATCACGCCAATAGGATAAATCAGCCCCTTGGGGCATAGACGGTGCTTTTACTTCTAGGTAGGCTTTTACTTTGTCGGCTATGTCAATCGCACTTTGATTGCCAATACGGTACACATCAATAAACGCCGCGTTTTTACCATTGAAGCGACTAGAGAACTCACTATCACTAAAGGCATCTTTTACCTTAGCAATATCTTTTAAGCGGATTAAACTGCCATCACTTTGGGTTAATATTATAATATTGTCGTATTCATCTTGGCGGTACGCTTGACCTGATGAGCGAATGAGTACGTCGCCACCAGATGTCTTAATATTACCCGACGATAAATCTTTAGAGCTGTTATTAATAGCTTGGGATATTTGCGCTAAAGAAAGGTTGTATTGACGTAATATATCTTGATTAACTTCAATCGTTATTTCGTAAGGACGAACTGAATCAAGTTGTACTTGGGTGACACCGTCAAGGCGCAAAATATCATCACGTACCCCTTCGGCTAATTGACGTATTTCTTTTTCTGATTGTGGCCCTGAGACTACTACGCTAATAACTTCGCGTGTACGTTGCGCCAAACGAACAACTGGCTTTTCAGCGCCGCCAGGGAAGTTATTTATAGCATCAACGCGGCTCTTTACTTCGTTCAACAGTTTTTGAGAATTAGCCCCGTTGTCCATTTCAATGCCCACACTGGCGCTACCTTCTGATGAACGGCTGGTTAATTGTTTGATTCCGTCAAGGTCTTGAACCGCTTCTTCGACTAAAATAGCTATCCCTTTTTCAGTATCCTCAGGTGTGGCGCCGCGTAAGCTAACAGAGATTGATATAGACCGCGCTTCTGTGGTTGGGAATACTTCTAGCGGGATCTGTGTTTTAGCGATTAAAAAACCACAAATCAAGATTGAAATCATCAATAAATTAGCGGCAACGCCATTTTTAGCAAACCAAGCTATCATTGTTGTTGCTCCTGATTTTTAGCTTTATTTTTTCGATTCTTTTTATTTCTTTTACCTTTGCCACGTTGCTTCTTTTTTTCGCCGAGTAGTTTAACGGGCGTGCCTGAATTAACTTGTCCAAGAGGGGTAATTACGAGTTTATCGCCACTCACTACGCCTGATTTTATTAAAGCATCTTGTTCATTTTGATAACTAATTTCAATATTTCTACGAAGTAACTTACCGTCGATATATAGATAAACATAACTGCCTTGGTAGATTGCTGCATTGGGGATCACTATGGCATTATCCAGACTTTTTCCGGTGATGGAGGCGGTAACAAATTGGCCAATGTTGAGGGACCGCTTATCGGCTTGTCCAAATGGTTGTGTTATTTCTGAAATAATACTGACTTGCTGGGTATTATCATTAATTGAACCACTGGTCCGGGCTAAATTAGCCGTCCACGCTTGAGGCTCGCCGCCATCGTTATTAAAAATAGTCACCGATGACGCATCTTGTTTATTAGCCGCTACATGATTATTTGGTAAGTTGATGAGCGCTAATTGTGAGTTTTTAATGGGAAGTTCAACTTGCGCACTGTTTGTTGCATAAATATCAGCGAGTACCGTATTACTACCGACCACCTGACCTAATGATACATTTCTGTTGAGAATACGGCCATCATAAGGCGCGATAATCTTGGTACGTTCTACATCTAACATTGCTTGCTTTAAATTAGCATCGGCGGCCTGAAGCTTAGCTTTAGCAGCGGCCATTTGCGGCTTACGCAGTGCATAATCACTGGCTTGAGCAAGCGTACCTAAATTTTTACGGTCTTTTAATGCTTGGGCTGATAATGCTTGTTCTTCATCGAACGACACTTGAGCTTGAGCACGTTCTGCACTGGCCGATTGAACCCTGATGGTGTAATCACGATCGTCGAGGGTCACTAATACATCGCCTTTCTTGAAGAAACGACCGGCTTTGAAATGCTCACTCACGGCGATCATCTGTCCCGTCACTTGAGCGCTCAATTGACTTTGCGTCGTTGGTGATATTTTACCAAATGAGGTTAAGTTAACCTGATAGCGTTGAGGTGTTACTGCCAATATTTCAACAACTAGTGACGGTGCTACTTTTTGCCCCCGTTTATTGGCCTGTGGCGGCGTTGACATGACAATATATGCAGCGAGTCCAAAGACGATTAACACGATGAGCGGTAATAATTGTTTTAAGGTTTTCATAACATAAACACAGTAAATTTTAATGATGGATCCAGAATATAATAAAATGGACAAGAGAGATGTTTGTTTTACAATGATTTACATAACGCCGTTTTTGACATACTTTGAAACATTTGTGGCTGTTAGTGTTTAGTATTGAAGCCGATTGATGATTTATAAGAAGGATTTTTGACGTTGAATACTGTGTATATCGGGACTGGGGCATTGTTATATATTGCTGTTGTTGTATTTCATTTATGTTTTGATGAAACTTTAGAGCCTGGGGCTAAACAATGGATTAGTGACTTTTCACAGCCTCTGCGGTTAGATGATAATGCAAACATTGATTTAATGGAATTAACCATAAATGGTGTCGAGCAAAGAAAAGAAATAGAGTTATCTTATCGTTCCCACAAAGTCACAATGACTTCAGATGTGATAAAACGGTACCCGAAGATCAAGGGGTTTTCTAAACTCAAGAATAATCCTACTCTGTGTCAGTTTAAAGAAGTGGGTTGTGGCGAGTCATTAATTTCTAACCGAAATAATGTTGAAATGATAATCACCAAGTATTCGACAATGCTAGATGCTTATCTAGCACTGAATCAGCGACAAAATTTTACACATTTATCGCGTCATAAGGCACAAATTCACTTACCGACGATGTTAATGATTCATCAATTAGTGACTTATCGTATTTTCTATTTAATAGAAGATGGCCAAGACAAACGAGCCATTATTGAATTATCACAGTTCATTGGATTAACAAGGGCCATGAGTGCCAATAATGAAAATATTGAGCCTATTGTAGCGTTAGCTATCATGTCTCGCTCTAGCATAGAGCCATTACTTGTAAAGTTAGTAACCACTAGCTCAGCCTCTTAACGCCCAGAGATTACACAGCTCTTCTTGAAGTTCTAGCGCCTTTAACGTCAAAAGAGCTATCGTTAAATCGATTTTATACGTCATTATTTGTTGAATCAGTAAGCAGCACTTCAAAAGCCAAAGAGATGATAGATAAGGATGAAAGATTGTTGGTTTCATCGTTGTCAGATGTGTTCTTTAAAGAAAATATGACTAATAACGTACTCTTTAATGAAGCGAAAGCTAACATGATCCATTTATCAATAAGTAAAGAACTACTCATTGATAAGTGGAAGCGTGTAACCATTGCAAAAAAGACTTTTAACAAGCAGCACCTTGCAGATACCAATACACCATATTATTGGTACCTAGTTAAAAATTATAACAATATAATAGGGGCGACTTTGACTATGAGTGGGCCGTCAGGAATCGATTTATATGATGATATTTTGTCACTAGATCTTGAGTTTACTCTCTATCGATTATTGTTAGCTTCACCTCAAGAGTCAGTGAATACGTTAATTATGCAGAGAAAGTTTGATAATCCTTATACTGGAGATAAACCGAAAATTTTTAATCATAAAATTTGTTATGAAATGGAAGAAGCTGTTTGTATAGTGTTACCAGTTGAACGTATAAAATATGAAGGTTAATAATGATAATTACGTTAAATGAAGAAAATATAGAATGCATTGGCCGCTGCGTCATGAATGGCGTGCTGACGGCCCATGAAACGAATGATTATCAGTTATTAACAAAGTATTTCTCACCAGCAATGAAAGAGAAGTTAAGCGCTGAAAAATTTGAAGAAGCAGTGAACCAAGCGATTAAACCACTAGGTAAGATGTTATCGTTTGAGTATTTAGGACATTTGAAACGCATTAATGAACATCAGTTACTGTGGAAGGTGGTTTATGAAAATAGTCCTGAAGAACTCTTATGGCAGCTCTATTTATGTGACGATGAAGCGCCCGTTTGCATAACTGGTTTATGGTTTAGTTAAATCAAAATGGGAAAATAAATGAATATGGTGCAGTTTCTTCCTTACCAAGTAAGTTATAAAAAGGCGTGTTTATCATTATTTGATGACAACAGTCCTGAGTTTTTCACGCCAAATGAACGTGAGGACTATTGTGCGTTTTTGGAACTTATGCCCAGTGGATATGAAGTTTGCATGATTAGCGGCAACATAGTGGGTGCTTTTGGCTTATTTAGAGTCGACAACATGACGAAATCACTTAACTGGATTTTACTTTCATCTACCTCGCAAGGGGTAGGCATTGGTCGCCAAGTCATGAATCATATAAAAAAGTTAGCACAGCAAACAGGCATTGAGAGTGTGACCATTGCAGCTAGCCATCTTTCCGCGCCATTTTTTGCTAAGTTTGATGCTCAAGCCATAAACGAAATAAAAGATGGTTGGGGGCAGGGGATGCACCGTATTGACATGGTGATGAGCGTTTAATCCAATTTTATTCATTGAGATCTCAGCAGTAACTTTCAAAAAACTCTTGTAACTAGAACCCCTATATCATGCGCTCTCTGAAATTTATTATGCTCTCTAGAATTCATGACCTTGGGGGGCTGTATATATGGCTGATTATAATAGTATTTTGTCGGGTTACCGATAGTTAATTCAGTTATACTCTGAGGTCGATTTTTGTAAATCATTCAGAGAATTCTGCATTTGTAGTGCGATTTAAAAGACAGGGAAATACAGTAATGGATAAAGTAGGTGAGGCATTCGGTAAATTTATGGAGCAAAGAGCCGGTAGGAAAAGTTTAGCGACATTTTTGCTGCTTGGACTTGTTTCTTGTGGAGGTAGTGGAAGCGGCGATGAGAAAAATGAGCCAGTGAATAGAGCCCCTATTTTTACATCGCACGCTTTATTTAGTCGCACCGACGGAGTAATTGACACCGGATATAAAGCTGTGGCGACCGATGACGATGGTGATCAAGTTACTTACAGTATCAGCGGTGGCAGCGATGCCCTTGATTTTACCCTCGACGGGACTAACGGTGCCTTATCATTTGCGGTTAAGCCTGACTTTATTAATCCTCACGATGAAAATAATGATAATGTTTATGAGCTAGAAATTACAGCCACAGATACGAAAAAATTGAGTACGAAATTGGCCGTTGAAATTACAATTGAAGGCAGCCAAGCCATAGTAACAATTCCCGTTGTGGTACATGTTCTGTATTTAGAAAATGTTGATCATGTCACTAATATTTCAAATGCAAAAATCTTGTCACAATTTGAAGTTCTAAATAAAGACTTCAGAAAGAAAAACTTAGATTTAAATCAAGTGCCTGCTGAATTTCAAGATGCCATTGCTGATACGGGCATTGAATTTAAGTTGGCAACCATTGACCCTAATGGTGCGCAAACAACAGGTATTACAAGAACCTTGGATAAATCGGATGGCGTTTTTTCAAATGGGAAGTACTATACGGCCCAAGGAGGACATGATGCGTGGCCAACAAATCAGTATCTCAACATTTGGGTCTATGATGCTTCTGACCGTAAAGGAGATCCCGCAGTCTTGGGGACTGGGCAATTCCCCGGAGGCGACCCCTTAACTGATGGTGTGTCTGTTGATTATAGAGCGTTTGGTACTATTGAGCCTTTAGTGAGTAACGTAAAAGCGCACTTAGGAAGAACTGCCACTCATGAAATTGGTCACTGGTTGAATCTTTTACACATTGGTGCGGGTGACTCATGTGATAAAGATGATGGCGTTAGTGACACTCCAAACACGAGCAGCCATTTCTCTACTCATCCTACTCATCCAAGAGAGACATGTGGTAGCAATGATATGTTTATGAATTTTATGGCAACCAATGTTAATGACTCTGAAATTATTATGTTTACCCAGGGGCAAAAACAACGAATTTACGCTGCATTTTCAGAAGATGAATCTAGATCTCAATTATTTAATAGCAATGTGAATAATTAATGTTGTATGGCGTCTTATTTATAGACAAGTAGTAATCAATGAGACGCCCACTTATTTCTGCTGCACTCCCTCCATATTTATGACTAGTGGGTTGTAAGATTATATCTCCTTGATTGCGACCTCATTTAAATAAAACATCAATATTTTTAATAAACAAATTGCATCGAAAGCTAAAGTGGATCGTAAGTTTTGTAATAAGAATACAAACTTTATTGATGACTCTTGAACTAAACGCATCTTTACACTAGCCCTAATTCAATTTGGCAGGCTATAATGACGGCAATTTTTTGTAACACTACTAATTGGTTAATCTTCTTATGTTTGAAAACCTCACC
>Ga0209395_1003780_pt1 | contig 18390 bp, 16 predicted proteins | sample GOMGulsemesocosm_3_FD_184635 | JGI IMG/M metagenome (GOLD analysis project Ga0209395, IMG submission 184635) | Methane-oxidizing microbial communities from mesocosms in the Gulf of Mexico - GOM9D Gulf of Mexico (SPAdes) (version 2) | ecosystem: Environmental > Aquatic > Marine > Cold seeps... | reverse complement strand
TCTCGATCTGCTCACAATGTACTGCGGGGTTTGCATTATCAAATACAACACCCGCAAGGTAAGTTAGTGCGAGTGACGCAGGGGCGGGTATTTGATGTGGCTGTTGATCTACGGCACAACTCCGCTGCTTTTGGACAGTGGGCCGGCTTCGAACTGACGAGTGAAAATAACCGCCAGTTGTGGGTGCCAGAGGGCTTTGCCCACGGTTTTGTGGTGCTCAGTGACCGGGCTGATTTTCAATATAAAACAACTGACTATTGGCACCCGGAGCATGAGCGGTCAATTCGTTGGGATGACTCGCACTTGAGGATTGAATGGAATATAAAGGGTGATCCCGAACTCTCTGAGAAGGATCGACAGGGCAGCAACTTCTTAGAGGCGGAGTATTTTTAATGGATATTAAGAGCAGCGGCGTCCCGATTAATGGTTTCGGCGGTATTGATTCAGTCAAACAGTTCGGGCTAGTCAGATCAGACAAAATGGTTCGAACTAATAGCCCGGCAGTATGTAAGAGCTTTTATGATAGACGTCAGAGATAACTATTTATGCGCATAATGATTACAGGCAGTAACGGTCAAGTAGGATTTGAATTACAGCGCAGCCTTCAGTCGCTGGGTGAAATAATTGCCTGCGATAGAGCAACCCTGAATCTCAGTAATGAGGCAGCGATCCGTCGTAAAGTAAGGGAGGTAAAGCCGCATATTGTGATCAATGCTGGCGCCTGGACAGCCGTTGACCGGGCCGAGCATGAGAGGGGCAATGCTTTCGCCATTAATGCGCAGGCTCCAAGAGTTCTAGCGCAGGAGTGCGCCAAATTAGGGATTTGGATGGTCCACTACTCCACTGACTATGTATATCCCGGTGAGGGTGAAGAGGCCTTCGATGAAACCGCCGCAACGGGTCCTGTATCGGTTTACGGTGAGTCAAAGTTAGCGGGGGATCGGGCTGTCATCGCTGTCAATCCCAAACATCTAATTTTCAGGACTTCCTGGGTTTATGCTGCTCGAGGAAATAATTTTATGCTCACCATGCTAAAACTGGCGATGGATCGGGAAGTTCTACAAGTGGTTGCGGACCAGTACGGCTCGCCAACCCCTGCTAGTTTGATTGCAGACGTAACCGAAGCCGTGCTGCGTCAAGTTATACCCGGGGCTGCAAATATAGATAAATTGGCAGGGGTCTACCATCTCGCGCCACGAGGGACGACAAGCTGGTGTGACTTCGCCCGCGCCATCATTAGCAAAGGAAAAGACAGAGGCATGGCCCTCAAAACTAAGGCTGAATATATCAACTCTATTTTGACTAAGGAGTATCCTACAGTCGCCATGCGACCCAAAAACTCCCGGCTGGCAGTAGACAAACTAGAGTCAACTTTTAATATAACTCTGCCTACATGGGATCAATCACTGGATCAGGTCTTGGATGAAGTGATTGCAAAGCAATAACTGTGAACAGCAGGCCGCGAGGGCAATATTCTCGCTAGATAATGACTGGCACCAGTAGTTTACTAGGCTGCAATAAGAAACAACGAATAAACGGGGTCAGATACTAAGGGACTGAGACGCCCCAAGAATGGCTAGCAATGTCGCTATTTTGAACTGCTAAAAATTTGCAATAAACCCAATTCAGTAGATGGGATTCCCGCTTTGGCATACAGTAGAAGAAGTTATTGTAGTGGTATAATTCGAGCATGTTTGTGTAAAACGATCAACAGCATAGGTCAGAAAGCCACTGGTTAGGCGCCGGGTATTGCTGAGTTCCAGGGAGGTTATTTTATTATCGAGGCCGATAGCTGGCAGCAGGCTTTGATTTGGGCTGAGCGTGGTCGGTTTATGACAGGGAGCAATGAGCTTAGCGAGATTATCGACTTTTCTGTGTAAATAAAGCGGCAACATGTTGCGGTGGTGACGGCGTACAGATGCCGATCGCACTTGGCGGCTTGGTATTTGGCACTATTTCATGGCGGTGGTGTGATTACTCGATGCCAGGAAAAGCAAACAGGTGATGCACTGCGACGCGACGATGGTGGTTGATACATCATACCCCTTTGGCTGGCAGCACCGTTGCGGCCTGCTCGCTAAACTCCAGCCCCATTTCCTCCTCTTTGTTGATTGTAATTCCGCGCTCCACATCTGCGCTAGCGGCTTGCTCTTGTTTTAGGGTTTGTTCCGAACGCGGTTTTTGCCGGCCGTTAATAGTGGCTCCCCGTTCAGTTTTTTCCATAGCTTGTTGGACCTTCTCCGCCATTGCGATACTGTAGGGCAGGCGGTGGCCTCTGGGTTCAAAGACTAGTGATTGTTTTTCATCCAGCGCTTGCAGCCACAGGTAAATGTGGCCATCGCTGTTGTTGCGTTTGTCGGGCTCGACAATAGTGGCCGACAGCAGCCGGAAGCTGGCAGGTGGCGTTTGATCGGTGGGCCAGCCACGAAGGTCGCGAATGCCGTTATAACTGCCGATATAAAATACTGCCATTAGCAGCACTAACAGTATTTTGATGCCGACATGCCAGCGGCTGGCAATCCAGATGTTGAGCAGCATTGCTGCGGATAGCGCGTAGGCCACCGCCAGTAGTAGTGGAGACATTAGCCGGCCTTGTTAGTGCTGATACGCTTGATCAGAGATTTTTGCAAATCGCTGATATCAAGAGTTTCGCCGTCGTTGCCAAGAACAAACCGGGTGGCGGTGCGCTCCGTGCCAACGCCGTTTAGTTTGTGTACACCGTAATAAATGATTTTGACTTTGGGGTTCAGTTTTTCGATTTTTACCGAAACCGGCAGTGGTCTATTGTAGTTCGATTGATAGTGCAGCACATTCACCACATACTCGCCAGGAATCCAGGAGCGCAGCGAAACGGTTTCCTGGTTAATCGGGTTGGACACTTTTTTTCCGTCTATCACCAATTGGTCTTGCAGGCTGCCGCGATCGTCTCGGTCGAGGTGCATAATGCCGGTGTCTTTATTGGAGAACCACAATATTTGACCGCGGGGGTCCTCTACCAATATGTCAACATCGTCGGGATGATTATCGGGCCAAGAGGCGGTGATAATATACTCTGCCTTATTGTCGACCTTACCTGTTTGCTCGGGCACTGCCATCAAGATAAAGGCGATAAAAAACATAAAGGCAAAACCCAGTAGGGCATTGAACAGAAGATCGGTAAAGGCATCGTTGCTCGCAGGTGGGCGGGAAAACCGTGCCCTAGAGCTCATTGCTGTTGCTCTCTAGCGGCCAGCATGGGCAGTACTAGTACTTCCACCGCCACAGCGGTACGATCGACAAAGCGAGCGGCGCCGGCATCTAACAGTTGATATTGCAGGCCCAGCAGAGAACTGCTAACCAACCCTGTTAGAGTGGTAAAGAGCGCCACCGCCATACCGGCGCTCATTTGGCTTAGCAATTGCTGCAATATGTTAGGGTCAAAATCGGTGAGTTCGCCGACCGGAGTTAACATCATGATAAAACCAATGATGGTGCCTAAAAGGCCAAATTTTAGTAGCAGGTCGCTGGCAAAGTGGCCGAAGGCATGGCGCGCCATCAGGCGCTCGACCAGCGCCTCCAGCAATATACTGTGATTGATCTCGCTATTGGCAAAGCGGTTCTTCTTCAGTAAATCGGCCAGATAGTCGGCAAAAATGCCAGGTTTTATCCAGTGTTGGCCAATCTTCAATTCGCCGTCTTGTTCAATCAGTGCGTTGGCATCGGCTCTCTCCAGTATGGGTAGGGCCTTATCGAGTATGCGCTGGGCTGATGACAGTCCCGCTACCAGATACAACCAGTGCAGGCTAAACAGACCGTATAAAGCGATAATGACATAGGAGATATAACTGCGATCACTGCGCAGGGTTAGCGCCAGTAGGCCGCGTTCTTCCACCAGGTAAATACCAAACACGATTAAGCCACATAAGATAAGCGCTCGCAGTAACAAGCCCTGCTCGATTCCTGTGCCCAGGCTGTTTTTACTCAGAGTGCACCCCCGTTAATTATTATTTGCAGTAATTTCCATCATACTACTATAAACCCCCGCCCAGTCTCAATTGACCGGGATGGGCTTGCAGTGTCACCATTAATAATTCAATACGCGTGCGATGTATCTTGCTATTGTCGATTTGTTAGATGGCCCGCGTCGAACTCGGTTTGACCAACTGCGTTTTTGTATGGCCTCTGGGTCTTTCAAGTCAGCTCTGGCTGCGAGTGCAAACACTACGCACTTGTTGTGTTATACGTGTTGCGTGGTATGGACTTAATAACAATAGTCAGCTACTAAGACACCAGTGTTTAGCCGTCGCAGTGCACTGTTCAACGCGGCCATAATCCCTGCTCATAACACTGCTGTATTTCCTGTAAAATGAGCGGGTCATCGATAGTCGATGGCACTATGTAGGTTTCGCCGTTGGCCATTGTACGCAGGGTCTTGCGCAGAATTTTGCCAGAGCGAGTCTTCGGCAACCGCGCCACGGTCAGTACTTTATTGAGACAGGCCACCGCACCGATATCCCGACGGCCCATGGCGATTATCTCTGCGGCTATGTTACTGCTGTTGTCGATACCGTCTTTCAATACGATTAGCGCCAGCGGAGTCTGGCCTTTTAACTTGTCGTCGATACCGATAACCGCGCATTCGGCGACGGCGCTGTGGCCGGCGATCAGCTCTTCCATTTCACCGGTGGAAAAACGGTGTCCCGCTACATTGATAACGTCGTCGGTGCGGCCCATGATGAAAACATAGCCGTCTTCATCGATATAACCGCCGTCGCCGGTTAGGTAGTAACCTGGGTAGGGGGCCATATATTCACTTTGGTAGCGCTCGGCATTATTCCAGATAGTGGGAAAGCAGCTGGGTGGCAGCGGTTGCTTGACCACTATGTCGCCGACCACACCGGGGCTTTGCACTTCGCCCTCGGGGCTCATAACTCGCACATCGAAACCCACTACTGGCACCGAGGATGAACCGGCCTTTACTGGCAGCGCCTCAACACCGGTCATGTTTGCGACGATCGACCAGCCGGTTTCGGTCTGCCACCAGTGGTCGATAATCGGGGTTTGCAACAGTTTTTGTAACCAATGGTAAGTAGGGGGGTCAGTGCGTTCGCCGGCGAGAAAGGCACTTTGTAGCGAGCTGATGTCGTAATTTGCTAGTAGCGCACCCTCGGGATCGGTTTTCCTGATCGCGCGAAAGGCGGTGGGGGCGGAAAATACCACCTTCACTTGGTGCTGTTCAATCACCCGCCAAAAGGCCCCTGCATCGGGGGTGCCTATCGGCTTACCTTCGTATAACACGGTGGTACAACCGGCGAACAGTGGTGCGTACACAATATAGCTGTGGCCCACTACCCAGCCAACATCGGAGGCGGCCCAAAACACATCGCCTGCCTGCACATTGTAAATAGCTTTCATCGAATAGTGCAGTGCCACCGCGTGGCCGCCGTTGTCCCGCACCACGCCCTTGGGCTTACCGGTGGTACCGGAGGTATACAAAATATAAAGCGGGTCTAGGGCGTTGAGGGGCACGCAGTCTGCGGGAGTAGCATCGGCAATAAACTGCTGCCAATCGATGTCAATACTGTTGCCCAGGCTGCAATGTTGCTGCGGACGTTGCAATACCACGCAGTGACTGACGGCATGTTGGGCTAGGGCCAGAGCGGCATCGACTATCGGTTTGTATTCGATGATGCGGTCGGTCTCGATACCACAGGAGGCGGTGACAATGAGCGCTGGGGTGGCATCGTCGATACGGCTGGCCACTTCTTTGGCGGCAAATCCACCAAATACTACACTGTGAATAGCGCCAATGCGGGCGCAGGCCAACATGGTGATTACCGCCTGCGGAATCATCGGCATATAAATCAGCACTCGGTCGCCCTTGCTCAAACCTCGTGTCACCATGGCGCCAGCCACCAGCGCTACTTGGTCACGCAGTTCTCGGTAGGTATAGCGCTCTACAGTGGCGGTAACTGGCGAATCGTAGATTAGCGCGACCTGTTCGCCCCGCCCCTGTTCAATATGATAGTCCAGTGCCAAGTAGGCGCTGTTTAATTCGCCGTCGGCAAACCAGCGCGGTACGCCATTGATATCCTCGCTGAGCACAGTTTGCGGTGTCTTGGACCAGGCGATAGCCTCAGCCTGCTGTGCCCAAAAGGCCTCGGGTTGCTCGATAGAGTGGCGGTGCTGTTGTTGATAGTTCATGGCCTGACCTATTTTTGTTATCAAGCCGTCGATTCTAACCGCTTGTTTTGAGTGTGCAAAGGGTGGAGTAAAGGTGCTGCAAACAAAGAGGCAATGAGTGGTGAAAAGTGCGCTGTCCAGTGCAGGTGAACTCAGCTCCCTTTGGGGTGCCCACCACTGGCAAAATACTCATTGAAAAAGCGCATCAGTGCTGTCACCCGGGCAGCCTGCCGAAAATTAGGGTGAGTTAATACCCATAGGCCCCAGTCCCTAGTTTGCAGTGGCAGAACAACCTCCTGCAGGTCTTGCCCAGCTGCAGCGCGACTCAATACCGCCGCCCCCAACCCCGCCCGCACCGCCCCCAATGCGTCGCTGTGGCTACTGGTTTGCAGCACCACCTTGGATGGTGCTTGGCGTTGTAGTAGGGACTGCTGTTGTAATAGTAGCAGTTCGTCGCCGGGGTCTGCCGACTGCGACCAGGTGATCCAATGGTCCGGATCGTTGTTTTCCAAGTCAGCCTGTCCCTGGCTGTTGTTAGTCGGGTTGCACGGTAGGGTGTAAGCCCCCAGTTGAATATGGGTGAGTTGACGACCTACCAGTGCCTCGGGGGGATTGTTGCTGATTAACAGTAACACATCGATCTGCTGCTCAATAAAATCTTGGGGCTTGCTGATAGCGGCGCGGCAGCTAGAGAGTGTTATTTTGTCAAAGCGATCGCTAAAAGCCTTTAATGGCTGCATTAAATCCACCAGACTGGCATCGGGAATGGCGATGTTGAGCTGGCCACCGGGCACTGCATCACGGTTTTTTGCCTTGCGCAGCACCTGCTGGGCGCTGCTATGCATGGCCCGGGCATTGATCAGAATATCCTCGCCATCGGCGGTGAGTCGGTAACCGGTAGTGGCAGGGTCGAACAGGCGCAACTGCAATTCGCCCTCGAGTTTGGCTACAGCCCGCAATACGGTGGCGTGACTGACCTTTAGTGCCAGCGCGGCTCTGGCCACCGAACCGTTGTCGGCGATGGCGATCATATAGCGAAAGTGGTCCCAGTTGAGCATGGCTATGTCCAATTTCTGTGTGCTAAGGAGTCAGTTAGCACAGCGTCCCTGTGTAGTCAGATTTCGTCGGTGTTATTTGCTGGCTGTTCAATTATGAACAGCCGATGTCTATATATCTACATATATTTACAGCTTGCGCTCAATTACACTGCGTTTAGATTATTTTCTTAGGAGTTAGCGATTATGAGTTTATCCACCATCGAAGATGCTGTTGCCGCGTTAAAGAAAGGCCTACCTGTGGTAGTGGTCGACGACGAAGACCGCGAGAATGAGGGTGACTTAATCATTGCCGCAGAGTTGGCCAGCACCGAGACTCTGGCGTTTATGATTCGCCATACCAGCGGCATAATCTGCGCCCCCTGCGAGCAGCAGCGTCTGGATGAACTGCAACTGCCGATGATGGTGGACAATAACACCGACCCGCTGCGCACGGCCTTTACCGTATCGACGGACTATTTACGTGGCATGAGCACTGGGGTCAGTGCCCAGGAGCGGGCCAATACCCTGAGGGCTCTGGCGGACAACAGCGCTCAGGCCGCTCACTTTATTCGGCCAGGGCATATATTTCCGCTGTGTTATCAGCCCGGTGGTGTGCTGGTGCGATCTGGCCACACCGAGGCAGCGGTAGATCTGTGCAAGTTGGCGGGGCTAAAACCGGTGGGAGGGCTAGCTGAGTTAACCCATGACGATGGCAGTATGATGCGGTTGCCAGCGCTAAAAACCTTTGCCAGCGAGCATCAATTGCCACTTATTTCTATAGAGGCACTGATTAAGTACCGCGCTGAAAACGACGTGTTGTTGGAGCAAATCGCCGAGCGCCCGGTAATTATCGACGGACAGTCTTTCCAAAGTCATATTTACCAGACCATCTTCGACAGCCGGTTTATCACAGCCGTTGTCAATGCACCCCATGGACGTATTGATGGTGAGTCGCCCACTCTGGTGCGGGTAGTTAAAGGGGTGCAGGGTAGGGACTTTTTCTCCAGTGCGCTGGCAGATAACAATGTGATCAGTCGTTCGTTAAAATTGATCGCCGAGGCCGAGCAGGGGGTATTTATCTACCTACCCAGCGAAGACCGCCCGGCTGAGGATGAGCAGAGCGGCGCAGTGTGGCGGGAGATTGGTCTGGGTAGTCACATTCTGGCTTCGCTGGGGGTCAAACGCATCCACCTATTGGCTAATAAAGAGTTGAGTTATCCCGGTATATCTAGCTTCGGGCTGGTGATTGAATCGATAGTTAAGGAATTGTGATGAGCGCTCAGAATACTGTTAACTACCGCATCGAACTCACCGCCGAGGCAAATATGCCAACTCGCCATGGCGATTTCCTATTGCGCAGCTTTCGCAGCACACAGACCAATAAGGTGTGTACGGACACTAGCGCCGGCATGCAATCTGACCCTGACTCCACCAGTATGATGTTGTGCCTGAGCAGAGGGCTTGAGTTGGGTAAAATACCCATGGTGAGATTGCATTCTGCCTGTATGACCGGGGAGATATTCGGTTCACTGCGCTGTGAGTGCAGTCAGCAGCTGGATCTGGCACTGAGTCAAATTTCCCAATACGGCAGCGGCGCTCTGGTTTATCTAGATCAAGAGGGGCGGGGTATTGGCATCGAGAATAAAATCAGGGCTTACGCGCTGCAAGATCAAGGGTTGGACACAGTGGATGCCAATATCGCCCTAGGATTGCCAGTCGACGACCGCGACTTCGCCCCGGCGGCGCAGCTACTGCGGGAATTGGGCATTGATAGCTGCTCGCTGCTTACTAATAACCCGGACAAAGTCGCAGCGCTGGCCAGCGCAGGGGTTGATGTACAGCAGCGGGTGGAGCTGTTGGCGCAGCAGGATCATCCCACTTGTCGGCACTATCTGCAGACTAAAAAAGTGCGTTTGGGTCACCGCTTATAACGATCGTTGATCGTCGCGCTGCTATCGATCGTTACCATAGTTGCTGCAACCCTGGCTAAAACCAGGCACAGCACGCCGGTAATGGTATTTGTGAGATAGCAATAACTAGCAATACCAATGGCAACGAGCATTACTTATGACGGCACCGCTGTACTCCCTAGACTGGCTGGCAATGGCGCTAACATTCCTTGCGCTGTGGCAAATTGGCAATGGTCAGCGAGTTGGTTTTGTGCTGATGATAACGGCTAACAGCGCCTGGATGGGGGTGGGTTTACTGACTGGTAGCACCGCCATGGTGACTGCTAATACGGTGTTCGCATTGATGAATATTCGGGCCCTGCTGCGCTGGGCCAGCACTGCAACGAATTAGTGCGCGCCCAAAAACGGCTGCTTTACCGGTAACCCAAGTTTCAGCCCAACAAGGTATTTAACTACGGTGTTGATTTGCGGGTCGAGCTAGAATTACTGGACAATGCTGAAAGGGCTACGGTGTTGCTAGTGCCCCAGCAGCCACAGTAGTAAACCTTTCTGCGCATGCAGCCGATTCTCCGCCTGTTGGTAGATAATCGAGCGCGGGTCACTCACCATCTCGGCGCTGATTTCAAAGCCATCGTGAATGGGCATGTCGTGCATGATTTTACAGTCTATACCACGCAGCAAATCGCCGTTGAGTTGGTAGGGCTGCATTTTTTTCAAGGTAGTAGCATTTTGATCAGCGTAGTCGGGGTTGTTAAAGTACTCCATATCCACCCAGGTATCGGTGTAGACAAAATCAGCACCCTGTACGGCGGCCTGTGGGTCGGTCGAATGGATAATAGTAGCGCTATCGGTGATGATTTTTTGCACATCGCTATCCATATTCTCACCGTTGTTCGCCAGTACCGGGGTCGCGAGGGTGAGGCTTATACCCAGGGCATGGCAGATTAGTACCAGCGAGTTAGAGACATTGTTTTGCACTCCTAGGTAGGTCAGTTTGGCATCGGCCAGTGGGCCCTCGAAATGTTCTGCCACCGTCAGTATATCGGTGAGTGCCTGGCAGGGGTGGAAACGGTCGCAGCAGCCGTTGATCACCGGCACCTGACTGGCGCCAATGACCTTTTCCAGGTCGCTGTTGTGCATAAGCCTAGCCATAATAACCTGGACATTGCGGGACAGGTATTGAATTTCGTGTTCGATGCCCGACAACATAAAATTGGAGCTGAGCCAGTCGATGTAAATAGCGTGGCCGCCCAGCTCGGTCATCGCCACCTCAAAGGATACCCGGGTGCGGGTGCTGGTCTTTTGAAAAAGCATAGCCATAGATTGGCGGTGCAGCGCCTGGTGGTAATCGGCGGGACTGGTTTTGACCGCGGTGGCGAGCTCGAGAATTAATTGCAGGTCGGTACTGGAAAGTTGCTTCAGATTGGGTAGGTGTTTCATTTTTGCGATCCAAAAAAAAAAGGCCAGCGCACTGGTCTCTTTTTTTCGGATAGAGCGCTAACTTAATGTAATAGTGGTTCTTTGTACAGCATTTTTATTGCTGCAACCGGCATAGCGGGGTCCCGGCGCTGGACATTTTGCGGCCAGACTCTTACTCTAGCGCCTCTTAAATACACTGCCACTTTTCCTCACTATAAGGCCACAATATGAACAGCATCAGTGTTGCTACGGCGACCGGCACTGTTAACGGTTTTTGCGACCCCAAATTTGATGCGGTGGCGGAGGAATTTATCCGCAATTTTGACCAGCGTGGTGAGCAGGGGGCTTCGCTGTCGCTCAACGTGGAAGGCCAGACACTGGTCGATTTGTGGGGCGGCTATCAAGACCCGGTCAGCAAAACGCCCTGGCAACAAGATACCCTGTCGATCGTGTTTTCCTGCACCAAGGCCGCCACAGCGCTATGTGCTCACCACCTGATAGATAGTGGTCAGATGGACTTAGACGCATTGGTCACCGACTACTGGCCGACGTTTGGTCAACAAGGTAAAGAGGCTATCACAGTACGGATGATGCTCAATCACTCCGCTGGGCTGCCGGCCTTTCGTGAACCGGTTAAAAAAGGCGGCTATAACGATTGGGACTACATGGTGTCGCGGTTGGAGGCTGAGGCCCCATTCTGGAAGCCTGGTACCCGCAACGGCTACCATATGATCTCCTTTGGCTGGACCGTGGGTGAATTAGTACGGCGGGTATCGGGCCTGTCGCTGGGCAGCTATTTTAAGACCCATATTGCCGAGCCGCTGGGCTTGGACTTTTGGATTGGTCTGCCGGAGGAACACGAAGCCCGTTGCGCCCATATGATTGGCTACAAACCCGCCGCCGGTGAGGTCCAGAGCGCCTTTACGCAGGCACTGCTAACCGACCCACAATCGATTCAGCATTTAAGCTTTTTGAATTCTGGCGGACATCAACACGACAGCCGCGAGGCCCACGCTGCAGAAATTGGTGGCGGCGGTGGCATTGCCAATGGCCGCGCCCTTGCGGGTATGTTTGCACCGCTGGCTAATGGCGGCGCTCTAGGGGCGGTGAAGCTATTGTCCCGCACCCATATCGATCGTATGGCTGCAGTCTCAATGGCCACTATGGAAGACGCTACATTGCTAATTCCCACCCGCTTTGCGCTCGGTTTTATGAAGTCTATGGACAACCGCCACCGGCCTATGGGGGCTATCGAGAGCGCCATACTGGGCGACCACGCCTTTGGTCACGTCGGTGCCGGCGGTAGTATTGGCTTTGCCGACCCGGACTGCCAGTTGGGTTTTGGTTATTCGATGACTCAGATGGGCGCGGGTCTTTTACTCAATCCTCGAGGGCAGTCACTGGTTGACGCCGCCTACCAAGTTTTGGGTTACAAGCACTGCGACGCCGGTTACTGGTCGAAATAACAGGCCACGACACTAGATCAGCAATACCCGTTTACAACCTTTAATTCGCCCCGGCGAACAGTAGATAATGGAATTAGTATGGCCAAGAAAAATGCATTTTACGCCCAGTCTGGCGGCGTAACCGCGGTGATTAACGCCTCAGCCTGTGGTGTTATCGAAGCGGCCCGGGAGCACCGTAGCCATATTGGCAAGGTCTATGCCGGGCGCAACGGTATTATCGGTGCACTGCGTGAAGAGTTGATCGACGTGAGCAAAGAGTCTGTCAGCGCCATTGCCAGTTTGCGTCATACCCCCTCCGGTGCCTTTGGCTCCTGTCGTTATAAACTCAAGAGTCTGGAACACAATAGGGCCGAGTACGAGCGCTTGATAGAGGTGTTTAAGGCCCACAATATTGGCTACTTTTTCTACAATGGTGGTGGCGACTCCGCCGATACCTGTCTCAAGGTGTCGCAGCTTGCGCAGAGTATGGGATATCCGATTCAGGCGATTCACGTGCCGAAGACGGTGGACAACGATTTACCTCATACCGATTGTAGCCCGGGTTTCGGCTCGGTGGCCAAGTATGTAGCGGTGTCTACCCGGGAGGCGAGTCTCGATGTCGCCTCTATGTGTGAGACCTCTACCAAGGTGTTTATTCTCGAGGTGATGGGGCGCAACGCTGGCTGGATTGCCGCCGCCGGTGGCCTGGCCCAAGAACGCGAGGGCGATGCACCACATATTATTCTGATGCCCGAGGTGGCCTTTGATCGGCCAAAGTTTTTGAAAAAAGTACAGGCCACAGTGAAAAAACTTGGTTACTGCGTTATCGTCGCCTCGGAGGGGGCCCAGTATAAAGACGGTCGGTTTCTGGCTGACTCGGGCAGTGTTGATGCCTTTGGCCATACCCAGTTAGGTGGTGTAGCACCGACCCTGGCCAACATGGTCAGTGAGGAACTCGGTTATAAATACCATTGGGCGCTGGCGGATTACCTGCAGCGATCGGCTCGTCACATCGCCTCGGCCACCGATGTGCAGCAAGCCTATGCCGTCGGTCGCGCTGCGGTAGAGCAGGCGGTGGCAGGTAAAAATTCGATTATGATTACTATTGAACGTGGCACCGGTAAACGTTATAGCTGGACTACTGGTGAAGTTGCGCTAGACAAAGTGGCCAACGTCGAAAAGAAAATGCCGCGTAAATTTATTACTCGCGACGGTTTTGGTATTACCCAGGCGGCCAGAGACTATCTGTTACCACTGATCCAGGGCGAGGATTATCCGCCCTTCAAGCAGGGTATACCGCAATACGCACGCTTGAAAAAAGTGTTGGTGGCGAAAAAAACCAACACGACTTTTGATGTATAGCGTTGAGGAAACTACCAATAGACAGCTAGATCGCTGTAAGTCTGGTAGTTAGATTGAAAGTGGGGCGTAGCTGTGTGAATGGCAATTACGGCTCTAAAGCACAGCAACTATAACAACCCAACCGTAAAGCCCGGAAGTAGAGATCATGATTGTCCCCGTTCCCGACCATATTATTCCCCTAGACAATATTCTACCGGAGGAGCCACTGCTGATGATGGGGGCGGGCCCGGTGCCACTGCCTGCCAGGGTGGCGGCGGCTAACTCGATTGTGATCAACCATCTCGGTGACACGATGGCGACGGTGGTGCAACAGATTAAACGCATGTCAGCCTATGTGTTTCAGACTGAGTCGCAGCATATTCTGGGGGTGGCAGGGCCCGGATCGGCGGCGATGGAAATGGCGGTAGTCAATTTGGTGGTGCCCGACAGCCGCGTACTGAGTATTTGCAACGGTTTTTTTAGCACTCGGTTGGCGCAGATGGCAGAACGAGTCGGCGCCGAGGTTACCTATTTGCAGGTGGCTGAGCCAGAGGTGGTGGATATCGAACAGGTAGCCGCGTATCTGGATGAGGTCGACCCACAGGTAGTGACTATTGTGCAGGGTGAAACGTCCAATACAGTATTCAATCGTAATTTACCTGCAGTCTGTGCCCTCGCCAAGGCCCGGGGCGCGATGGTGATTGTTGATGCGGTTTGTACGCTCAGCACGCTACCGCTAGAGATGGATAGCTGGGGTGTAGACGCTGTGATTACTGGAGGGCAGAAGGGCCTGGCCTCTATTCCAGGGGTGTCGCTGATCGCATTTTCCGAGTGCGCCTGGGATTTTATTGAGGCCCGCCAAGATCAGTTGCGCCACTGGTGTTTGGACGCCAAGTTGGCTGACCAGTTTTGGTATAAAAACTCCTATCATTACACCGCTCCCGTATCCGGATTACTGGCGCTGCACGAGGCCCTACGCCTTATTTGCATCGAAACGCTCGAGCAGCGTTTTGCCCGTCACAGCCGTCACTCCGCCGCCTTGCAGGCAGGCGTTGAGGCATTGGGGTTGTCGCTATACGTAGCGCCGGAGGCGCGACTTAATTCTGTGGTCGGCATATGTGTGCCAGAGGGAATCACCGGCCCGGCCATTTTAAAGCAAATGTCCGAGCGCTATCGGGTGGAGATCTCCGGTTCCTTCGGCCCTAAAATTGTGCGTATCGGCCAGATGGGTGAACAGTGCCGCTCCCACCACTTATTTCGTACCCTGCACGCCCTGGGGTCCAGTATTAAAACCTTGGGAGGGGTGGTCGATGTGCCCGCCGGCGTGGCCCAGCTGGAAATGGTATTAGAGGTTGAGTTGCAAATACGGGGACAGTTTACTTAATTCAAAGTCCGAAATAAGTAAACTGTCCCCGTATTTGCTGGCGAAACACTAAAGTAGTTTTAAAAATGAACAATGCAGGCCAATCTTCAGTAATCCCTTTTTCCGTAGCCTGTTTTGGTATTGCGACATTCGCTGGAATGGACGCATTTATGAAAGGCTTGTCGATTGAATTAGGTGTTTACAATGCGATGTTGTGGCGCACATCAATAGCTTTTTTAATGGCGGCAACACTATTTATAGCAGGTAGAAAAGCCTGGCCGTCAGTATCAGCCATTCGTGTGCATGTCTGGCGCGGTGCGATAACGTCAGTTATGGCTTTTTTGTTTTTCTGGGGTTTGATCTATATCCCTCTCGCTGAAGCAGTTGCACTGTCCTTTATAGCACCACTGATTGCACTTTATTTAGCCGCTGTTCTGCTAAATGAAACGATCGGTAGCAAGGCAATATGGGCGTCTGTTATTGGGTTTATGGGTGCTGTTGTGATTGTCACTGGCAAGTTGGGTGGTGAATACGATGATGATGTCGGTAAAGGCATTGCCGCTATTTTGGTTTCGGCACTTTTGTATGCTTACAATTTGATTCTGCAACGTCAGCAGGCGTTAATCGCCGAACCCATTGAAATTGCGTTTTTCCAAAATGCTACGGTAGTTGTCATTTATCTATGTCTCGCACCGTTTCTGGCGGTGATACCGATAATGTCGATAGTACCCGATTTAGTGGCGACGGCATTATTGGGAATAATATCTTCGTTGATGTTGTCCTGGGCCTACGCCAGAGCCGAGGCCAAAATTCTTATTCCGGTAGAGTATACGGCCTTTATTTGGGCGGGGATTCTTGGCTGGATAATTTTTGCAGAGGAGCTGTCTTGGCAAACCTTGGCTGGAGCGGCGTTGATTGTTATCGGCTGTTTAGTTGCCTCAAAGCAAAAAAACAATCTAGTCGATCATGTTGAAACCGCGGTTATTTAGCTAAAAAAGCGCTGTTCATGCTAGGAAATACGGGGACAGTTTACTTAATTCACCGGGGGAATTAAGTAAACTGTCCCCGTATTTCCACCGCCCGTCAGACGAGGGACGGGATCACACGCCACTATGCAGCAATTATGCGGTATTTTTCGATCTGGGTATCCTCGCCACCCAAATCGGTGTAATTGTCATCGATGCGACCCTGAATAAACTCCCTGCATATAAAAGAATGGTAAACAGGTTCGCCTAAGGTGGCCAATGGGGCGATTAAGGTCTCGAAATTGGGCTGGTAGAAAAACGGGATGCTGATTCGAGATGTTCCCGGGGCAGTGGGCAGTACCCGGTGCAGGGCGGCACGGTACACCCCATTTGTCCACACTTGAACTAAATCGCCAATATTAACAACTAAGGTATCGTCCTGGGGTGGCACATCGATCCAACCATCGGCCGGGGAGTGGGCCTGTAGTCCACCGACTTTATCCTGGAACAACAAGGTGATCGCACCTTGGTCGGTGTGGTGGTGCAAGGCCATATCCCCCAGTGCGGTAACCCCCTGTTGCTCGCCCTCACTGAGCGGGTCACTACTGGGGTAGTAGTTGAGTCGGGCGGTACTGGTGGGGCGGTGGTCAAAGTGCAAGTCAAGCGATGTTTCTTCAACCCCCAGCGCCCTACACAGCAACTGCATCACGGTTTGTGCGACCCGGCTGTTGGCGAGAAAGTGGGCCCGCAGGACTGGTTTAAATTGCTTGGGTTGATCTGGCCAGGGCATACGTTGTTCGTGCTCCTCGCTGTCACGGGCATAAAAGTCGAACACCTCTTTTAAGTCGCGTTTCTGTTTGGTCAATTCGCGGTCGTAATAACCCATAGGGTTGTCGGCGCGGCGCACAACTGCAAGTTTTTGATCTCGGGGCAGGGCAAAAAAGGCCTCGCACTGGGCCTTGGCATCGGCCACCTGTTGCTCCAGTCCGTGGTTTTTAAGCAGGAAAAATCCGTGGTCGCGGCAGGCAGCATCCAGGTCGCGCAGCGCTGTGTCATCGATATTGTCTAAATCTATTGTGGGCACGTTGTTCATGGCAGCTCTTCGCATGTGGGCTGAATTGGGTTTCAAGCATAAGGTATTGCTGAACAAAGGTGTAGTTCGGCGGTTAAAATGTCTGGATAAATTCTGTGCATCAGATGTAAGGCTAAAAGCAGCCTAGACTGTTCAACACGAATTGAACCGTAGAGTCCCGATGAATCACTGTCAGCCAGTACTTGAGCCCCGTATTTTGGTAATGGCTAATGTTACCGGATGAAGATAACCACAACGGACGGTCCTATTTCCACCGGATGACACCTTTGCCATAGTGGCCTAAACCGCTTGTGTGTTTAGCAAGGAGAGGTTGACTAATGGCTACTACCCGGTAGCACCGTAGTTAGCTTGGGCTGTATTCGTTAGCCGCTGTGCTTAGTCCGATTTCAAGCGCGACAGGCCATCGGTGTCGCGTTACAATCAATACGACAATCAATACGACAATCAATACGACAATCAATACGACAATCAATACGACAATCAATACGACAATCAATACGACAATCAATACGACAATGAATACAAAAAACTGTTTTGCCACTCAGTTACAGGCTTAACATGCTAACCGCCTCATCCATTACACATTATCAACAACAAAAGGTACAACCCCAATGGCTTCTTACAGCATGCAAGTTACCCGCACAGACTTGTCCGAGATCAACTTCGCGCCACTACCGGACTTCCAAGAAATTGAATTGGCAGGACAGGTCGTTTTGCGGGTCGACCGTTTCGCCCTTACCGCCAACAATATTACCTACGGCGTGGCCGGGGATATGATTGGTTACTGGCAGTTTTTCCCCGCCGAGGGTGAGCAGGGCCATATACCGGTATGGGGTATGGGCACTGTGGTGCGCTCTGAACACTCGGATTTTACGAGTGGTGATCGCTACTACGGCTATTTCCCCATGGCCAGTTACCTGCTGGTTAAGCCTGAGAACGTCACTGCCAGGGGCTTTGTCGACGGAGCCGAACACCGCAGCAAGTTGCCAGTGGTATACAACCAATACTCGAAAGTCTCTGAGGATAACGGTTTTAAGGCGGGCTTTGATGACCACCAAATGATTTACAAACCTCTGTTTACTACTTCCTTTGTGATTGCCGATTTTCTGGCGGACAATGGTTACTTCGATGCCAAACGAGTAATTTTATCCAGTGCTTCCAGCAAAACCGCCTTTGGTCTAGCCTTTGAGTTGAAAAAAGTGCCGGGCATTGAAGTTGTGGGTTTGACCTCTAACGGCAATAAGGCTTTTGTCGAGGGTTTAGGGCTGTACGACGAGGTGGTGACTTATGACGATATCACTAGTCTTGCCGCCGATAGCAATGTAGTTTTTGTTGATATGGCCGGTAATCGGGAGCTATTGAGCGCTCTGCACCATCACTTTGGCGACAATATGGCCTATAGCTGTGGCGTTGGCATCACCCACTGGGGCAGTTTTGGCGGCACCGATACGGCTAGCTTACCGGGCGCAGCACCCAAAATGTTTTTTGCGCCAGACCAAATTCAAAAGCGCATTAAGGAGTGGGGAGCAGAAAAATATCAGAGCACCTTGGGTAGCGCTTGGGACACTTTTATCGCCGAGGTCGATGGCTGGGTTACTATCAATCATAGCGACGGGCCCGCTGCGGTGGAAGAAACCTATCGCCGCGTACTGGCG
>Ga0209395_1003779_pt1 | contig 18390 bp, 10 predicted proteins | sample GOMGulsemesocosm_3_FD_184635 | JGI IMG/M metagenome (GOLD analysis project Ga0209395, IMG submission 184635) | Methane-oxidizing microbial communities from mesocosms in the Gulf of Mexico - GOM9D Gulf of Mexico (SPAdes) (version 2) | ecosystem: Environmental > Aquatic > Marine > Cold seeps... | reverse complement strand
ATGTGGCGACCCTCGCTCTCCCACGGTTTCTCAGAACCTGAGGGTTGTCGGTCTACCACATCATTTTTTAATAGAAATCCTATTCTAATAAAAAACTAGTTTTAACAGTTACTTTAAACATACAAGGGTTGGGTGAGGGGAGTCAAATAATTCTCTTCTTCACAGTTTTCTTTTAAAGATTAAAGATCTTTATTTTTACTCCCCTCTCCTCGCCTAGGGAGAGGGCTTAAGAGCTAATAAAATCCACACTTAAGGGTGACATAGCCTTTACTGTAGATAGCCATACTTTTGTGTAGCGCTTAATAGGCTTATGTTTCTTGGTCTTGAACTTTGCTTTTCTTTGCCAGTGTCAAAATAAAATCGGTTTCTATTTCAAGTCCTTTGGCTCTTTGAATATGAGAGAGCACTTCGCCTTTTGCTCGCCATGCAAAAGGGGTCATTTGCAATAAAGCCATTCGATTATCTTGGTCTGGCTGAATAGTATAGCTAATACGTTGACTGTCTATTTGTTCAAAACCAGCGGGTAAATCAACAGTAATATTATGTTCATTTACTTTTTTATAGATAAATTCTTTCAGTTGCCATAAATGTCGTGGGCCTGGGGTCACAATAAGTAAAAGGCCATTGGTTTTTAATAGACGGATAATTTCTTCATCATTAGAAGGTGCATACACTCTTAACAGGAGATCAAAATATTCATCTGTATAGGGTAATCGTTTGTTGCTGGCAACAATAAAACGTGCATTAGGCTGTTTCTTTGCTGCTGCAAAAATTGCATTTTTAGCGATATCAATGCCATGAAGATCAAGCGCTTCGCTATTATCACAGAGTGCTTCAATTTGCCGGCTGTAATAGCCTTCACCACAGCCCATATCAAGAATGTGCAGGGTGGGTGATTCACTCCTATGCTTATCTATCATTGCTGCAATTGCTTTTGCCATGTCTAAGTAAAAGCCGCCTTCAAGAAAATTTCGTCTAGAACGCATCATTGCACGACTATCACCAGGTTCCTTGGTTTTTTTATGTTGTACGGGAAGCAGGTTTAAATAACCTTCTTTTGCCATGTCAAAGTGATGTTTCTTGGTGCAATAATAACCTTTAGAAGGTTGGTGTTGCATAAGAGGTGATTGGCAAATGGGGCAGATATAGGGCATGTAATATTTATGTGCTAGGCGTATTGATTAGATTAAAGTCTTCTAGAATACTATAAAGACAGGGAATAACAAACAGGACTAATAAGGTTGATGTTGCAATACCAAAAATAATACTAATAGCTAAAGGTATAAGAATCTGAGCTTGAGGGCTCTGTTCAAATAATAAGGGCGTTAATCCTGCGATGGTAGTAAGTGAGGTTAAAAACACGGCTCTAAAACGTTCATAACTGGCTTTAGCCGCTGCTTCATGAGCAGTCATGCCATTTTTAGTATGTTTTTTTACAAACTCTACCAGTAGGATAGAGTCATTGACCACAATACCCGCCAGTGATACAAAACCGAGTAATGAGGGCATGGTAATATCATGTCCTAATAATAAATGACCCCAGATGACACCAATGAGTGCCAATGGAATATTTGCCATCACAATCAAGGGTTCGCTATAACAACGAAATTGCAGACTCAGTAGAATGAAAACCCCGGCTAAGCCAAACAGCATGCTACGTCTCATTGAACTACGTGTTAGGTTACCTTCTTTAATCTCACCTTCAAAATTGACACTGATGTCTGGATAACGGGTTTTAAAATTAGGCACATACTGTTGTTGTAAGTCTTGCAGAATAGCCTGGGTATTATTAACAGCAGCATCAATATCCCCATAAATGGTGACAGTCCGTTGCCCATTAATTCTTTGGATATGGGAATAGTCACGGCTGGCAATAATGTCCGCAACATTAGATAAAGGGATGACTTGTCCTGTTTCGGGATGAATAATGGGAAAGTAATCAAAATCGGCAAGTTCATCTCTGGATTGTTCATCTAAGATAACGACCACTTCAAAGGTTTCTAAACCAACACTGGTTTCCTGTATTTCTATCCCTTGATAAGCGGCACGTAATTGCACCGCTATTGTATGAGCATCAATGCCCAGTGCATAGGCTCCTTGTTTTAAATGCAGGGTAAACTCTGGTTTTCCTGGCCTTAAATCATCCATTAAATTACTCACTCCAGGATAGCCTTGGAGCCAGTTCTGAAGTTGGTGAGAAGCATGGGAGAGTTGTTTTAAATCTTCGCCCTGAAGGCGGATATAAATGGCCCGACCCGCAGGGCCAATAATAGGTTCTTTGATTGAAACAGTCAGAGCTTCGGGTATATCCCCTGTTATTTTGCGCCAAGAGTCAGCGATTTCATTAATTGATTGTTGTCGTAATTCTGAGCCCAGTAAATCTGCACTAACCGTGGCTACATGTGCACCTGTTTCAAAGGCATCTGCATTCATGCCATAACTTAGTGTGACAGCATGGACAAGGTCTTCTCCATAGCTTTCTTTATAGCTCAGATTTAATTGATCTAAACTACGGTTAAGTTGTTTAACTGTTTGTTCTGTTGCAGCTAAAGAACTGCCGACTGGCATTAAGATTCTAGCCTGTAATATGTCTCCTTCAATATCTGGAAAGGCTGAAAATTTAACAATCCCTGAGGCAAGTAGACTAACAGATAAAAATAATAAGCCGATCACTGAGCCAATAAAAGCATAGCGATAACGAATAAGGAATACTACCCAGTCATGTATATGGTTATGCAATTGGTCAAAATAGAAAGTAAATTTTTCTCTGATGAGTGAACTAGATTCCGGCTCTTTGTTTTCTAATGACTGTTTTAAATGGTGAGGTAAAATCAAAAAAGCTTCGACTAATGAAACACTAATCACCGAAATTAAAACCAGTGGAATATTTCTTAAGTTTTGTCCAATATCGCCACTCAGAAACAGCAAGCCGATAAAAATACAGAGAGTCGTTATGAATGAAGAAATAACCCCCCGTGCAACGGCTTGTGTACCATCAATTGCTGCATCTAATGGCGTTTTACCTAAACTGATTTGATGACCAATACTCTCACTGATGACGATGGCATCATCCATTAAAATACCGAGCGAAAGTAGCAGAGCAACCATCGATAGCATATTGATACTAACGCCCCACTGTACAAGTAACCAGGTGCTAGCCAAAAAGGAAACAGGTAGCCCCATGACAACCCAGAAGGCATATCGCCGCCCAAAAAATAACCACATGACTGCAAACACAAGAATTAAACCTTGCCATGCATTACTCATCAGTAATTGAATGCGGCTTTTTATGGCACTGGTAAAGTCTTGAGTTAAATCAAAGCCTACTTCAGCGGGTAATAGTTGTCGTTCTTTTTCAATAAATTGTTCTACCGCCTCTAATATTCTTAAGCTGTCATCGCGAGAGTTCTTTTTAACCTTTAAAAAAGCAGCAGGTTTTCCATTAAAAACAATGGTGTCCGATGTTTCATCAAACTGGTCTACAATGGTCGCAATATCAGATAAGTGAATGTCTGTTCCTTGCTGACTGGTCAGGACGACGAGTTGTTTTAATTCATTAATTGAACGCGCTTCATCATTAAAACGAATCTGATAATCTCTTGACTGAGTATTAACTTCACCTGCGGGTAAATCAATATTTTGCTTACCAATAATAGTGGCAATATCTTGTAGACTGACACCGTACTGACGTAAATTAGCTTGGGAAACCTGAATTTGAAACTGACGTTTAGCAAAGCCTTCTATTTCGACTAAAGGAATACCTGGGGTCAGTAACATTTTAGTTTTAATCTTTTCAGCAAGATCTTTCAGTTCTTGCCTTTTTAAATCTGCTGTTAAGGCAACGGTAACAACATCTTGAGTCCGCCCCACTTCACTAATAACGGGTTCTTCTGATTCGGTTGGGAAGCTGTCAATTTCATCAATGGCACTGTTAATATCATCCATAAAAACCGAAAAATCACCCGTTTCGTACATTTTTATATTGGCAATAGCGTATGAATGATGAGCCTGACAACTGGTTTCTTCGACAAAACTAATGCCTTCAATCGCATCTTCTAAAGGCAAACAAATTTTTTCCTCTATATCATTGGGTGTTGCACCAGGATAAATAATTTTAACGTCTACTTCATATTTCTTGATTTCTGGCAGGGTTTCACGTTTTATTGAAGGTAAGGTGACAAAACCAATAAACAATAAAAACAGCATCAGTAAATTTGCTGCGGTCGGGTGGGTAGTAAAAAAACGAATCATGGTTTGGCCTCAGCAGCGACCCAGTCAGTGATGGCCTGTTCACTACGTTTATCTTTCGTTAGGTTAAGGGCGATACCTGAAATGGCAGGAAACAGGTCAGAAACAATGACTTTTTCACCTGCACTTAACCCTTGTTCAAATAATGCCATTTTTCCCTGTATTAGGCTGGGTTTAAGCTGTCTACGTTCTAGTTTGTTGTCTTTACTAATAATAAAGAGTTCACCTTCATGTAGCGCATCACGAGGCACAATGAAGAAATCTTTTGCTTTACCTTTTATGGTGATTTCTGTGTACATACCATCAAGTAAGGGCGGCTTAAGCCCAGGAATAATTTGAGTGTTGGGTTTGTCAACACTGACAAAGACTCCTAATGTACGTGTTTTGGGGTCTAGGGTACTACTAATGCGCTCAACTTTTGCTTGCCAGCGACTATTAATGTTTTCACTCAGCTTAACTTCGGCAGTTAAGCCTAAAGTGGTAAATAATTCACTGGAAAATCCACTTTGAAAGGCTTCTCGAATGAGTTCTTGCTCTACTTGAAAATCCTTTGCCAAAATACGAAACTGTAGCATAGGAAATTGTGCATTAATTAAAACTTTATCTGTGGTTTGGGCGCTAAATAATGAGCTGCCCTGAGTCACATATTGCTTATTTTCTACATTAAGGGTGGAAATCCTGGCATTAAAGGGCAGGGTGATGGTCGTTCTATCCAAATTACGTTGCTGGTTAGAAGTGGCCGCTTGAGTGTTAGATAGATTCGCCTCTAAACTACGGACTTGTTGCGGTAGAATTCTAAGTCGACTATTAAGATTTTGTACTTCTTGCTGTAGTTTTAATACATCAGAATGTTTAGCATCAGCATTTGACTGAGAAACTAGATGTTTTGTTAATAATTTCTTAATGCGCTGGTAATCGGTTTTAGCTAAGGTTAATTTTGCATTTGCTAATTTAAGTTCTACACGGGTGTTTTGAATGTTGACTTTAATTTCGTTTAATTTTGCAAGGTTGTATTCTGAACTGGCTTGTGACATTTTTAAAGAGGATTGAAAGTCATCTTCTTCAATACGAATAACAACAGTGTCTTTAGGAAAAACCGCCCCATCTTTTAATTGGGGGTGCAGATAAACAATTTTTCCAGAGACTTCTGATTTTGCTTCAAACTGGATGTCGGGTTTAACAATGCCAAAACCTGTAATGGCAGGTTTGACTGAATGTTTTTTTACATGAATAAAATTAACAGAACTAACAAATTCTTCATTGGGTTCATGTTGCATTGAAGGGCGGCTTTTTACAATGATAATAGCCAGTAGAATAAAAACTATTGCTACAAGGGGTAAAGCTTTTCGTTGTAAAAACCATGTAAAATTCATGTGATGCTCATTTTTATAGTGATGTTTTTTCGGTAATATGAACCTGAGTCTTGCTTTTGGTTCAATAGAATAAATAATAACATGACTCTATATTAACCACAGGTTTATGAAAATGAGTAAAACCCTGAGCTATTGCTATCGGTAGGAGGGACCTATTGGTCGCGATTAGAATAAGATCAAGAGCAGACGCGGCCAAATAGGCCTCGCCCACTTTTATCGACAAAACTTTAAATGCTGCTAAGAAGTTAGTGGCATATGACTTTTCAACCTGTGCTTTATTAATAGCCATGAATAATAAAAAATTGGCTGAAAAAAGACAAGGCTGTAGAGCTGATTGCAGTTGCGCTTTACAGTGAAAACCTGTGTCTGGTTCGAGGCCTATTGTATTCCGTGCGGTTACGGTTGTGGAATTTATAGCGAGTTAATTTTTGTCGATAGTAAGGCTAAAACAGTCGTAACACAAGACCGTCAAATGAAAGCATTGCAGAGAAAAGCCCCGAAACTCGGGTTAGAATGGGTTGAGGCCGCATAAAGATGAACAGATGCCAGCTGAATAGAAACAAAGGGTTACCGATTACTCATGAATTTCAGCTAAATTCAGAGGGTACATGGCTTTTATCTTAGCCCTCCCTTGCTGGGGAGGGTTGGGTGGGGAGAATTAAAGTTAATCTCTTTTGTTATTACAAAAAGATAACGAATGATTTTAAACACAGTTGCTCTCCCTCTGGAGAGGGCTAAAAGCAAGGTTTTTTTAGATCAAGTATTGGCTGAAGCTTATACGTAATCAGGAATGGTTATGTTTTTGTTTGATGGGAGCCATTTTAAATTAAAAGTTATTCATAACAACCTTTCCACCAGACATTACAAAATCAGGGTATTCTAGGATTTTCAAATTCTTAACTGGATTACCTTTTACTGCAATGATATCTGCTGGGGCACCCGGTAGAAGAGTGCCTAATAGATTTTGCTTTAAATGTTTCCCAGCTTTTGAGGTAATCGTTTTTAAAACATCAATGGTAGACATATTCCCCAACGTCATTAAATACAGAAGTTCTTGGGTATCAATGCCCCAGGGAATATCTGGGTGGGCAATTTCAGCGCCGTATAAAAAATCCGCACCTAAAGATGCCAGTACTTTGGTATTGTGAAATATTCCTGAGCATTTTGATAATGTGTCTATTGTCGTTACAATTTTTACGTTTTGCTTAACCGCTTTTTTAAGTAAGTCTTCAGGAATAATGGCACATGGCATATGTGCCCATTCATCTACGCCAGAGTTGATGGCAATTTTTGCACCTACAGGCTCACCAATATGAGCGCTTACTGTTCTGTTGAGTTTATGGGCTTCATCAACGATTGCGGTGACGATTTCCTCTGAAAGTAATGGCCATCCTTGTTCAGAATGGTGTTTGTCTAGTTGATGTCCATGACTATGCGCATGACCTGAAGACCAGGGCGCGCCATTCTCACCGCCAGGTTCAAGTGCAATCTTGATGACTACAGCGCCGGCTTGGATTAAATGTCGAACAGTTTTACGTGCCTCAATTTCATTTTTAACTGGAATTGCATTATTTTTCTTACCAAAAACTGGAATGGGGTAACCACCAGGTGCAGTGATTATTGGACCAGAGGTTAGTACGCGTAAACTACCCTCTCCTCCGAAGGGTTTGTGTACGGGACCACCAAGATCTCTAATGGTGGTAATACCGTGTTTTAGTACTATTTCTTTGGGGACTTTTTTATAGCTTAGATGGGCATGTAATTCTATAAAACCAGGTAAAATTGTTGCATCACCTAAATCAATGATGGTTGAATTTGTAAGGTTAAATGAACTTAATTCCCCAATACGTTGAATAGATCCCGCTTTGATTGATACGGCTAGATTATTGTTTAAATTTTCGCCATCAAATACGCGTGCCGCTTTTAATATAATAGTGTTGTCTGTTTTCTCTATTGTACTTAGCGGGCTGCAAGCGATAAGAAATACAGACATAAATAAAACGTAGGCATTTCTAATTAAAGAACGGTTGGTAAATGGTTGGGTTGTCATTATTTAGAATAGATAAAAACGGCTAGGGGAATGACTGACTTCCAGTAGGATAGGAAGTCAGCCTAATTAATGAGTTAATAGTGCTAGAAGGATATTTCTATACCACCATAAACTGAGATTGGAGCGCCAGGGTTTAATATCTCTGCAGTAGTAGCTGATGCATTATCTTGAACACCATGAGTTGCTATATATTTTTCATCAGTTAAATTACGGGCTTCAGCAAAAATTCGAAACTTATCTGTTGTCCATCCTGCTCGCATACCTAGTAAGTAATGTGAGTCTATTTTGTATGAATTGCTAAAATCTGCATAGCGTTCTGCAACCACATCAAATGTTGGGCCTGCATAAAAACCACTGGCATGACGATAAATGGCTTCACCCTTAATAAAGTAGCCAGGGGCTGCTGGTAATTCATTATTACCGTAGTTTTTATCACCATCAAAATTAAACTCATTAATAGTAAAACTCAACATGGGTTCAATAGTGTGTACAGCATTAGTATCAAGGGCTATTCTTGCTCCAACTACTGCTTCAACACCTGCATGTATGGTATTGTCAATATTGGTTGATAAGCTCTCTCCAGGTTTTGCAGGGTCATCTATTGACATGATTTCATCTTGAATCCAAGCATAGTACAAAGATAGGTCCCAATATAGATTGTTTGAGGACATAAAATCAAGGCTTCCTCGGCTACCTATTTCAATGACTGTTCCTTCCATTGCATCTAACGCTTCGCTATTACCTGCAACATTATCTGCTAATTCAAAACTGGTAGGTGGTTCATATAAACGACTCACATTACCGAATAAACTAATATCTTTATTGACGTTGTAGCTTAAACCGATACGAGGGTTGATACCAAAGTAGTCATCTTCTGGATTGTTAACTGTACCAGGAGTATTTCCTAGTACTGCTGGGCTAATGGCAAAATTATCTGCTAGAGCAGCTGTTTCACGGACTTCTCTATTTGCAGCGACAACTTGTACTGCAGTTGTTAGCTGCCATTGCTTATTTAACTGCCAACGATCCATAACAAATGCTTCAATGGTCGTCGCTGTATTATCAACATCATTCCGTAATCCATTTCTGTTACCACTATCATTGCGATAGTTTCCACCTTTAACAGCATTAAGCCCAAAATTTAAACCAACGAGTACATCATGGTTTTCAATTTTATGATTATATCTCGCCATTGCGCCAAATTCTTCAGTGTTGGTGTCGACCAGAAGGCTAAAAACCTCTGTCCCCACAGGACCGCCAAAAGGAGCAATAATCTTATCTACAATAGGGTGATGTTGCCCTTGTTCTTCATAAGAAAAACCAAATTCTAAAGAACTATTTTCATCAATAGTCCATATTGTTTTATCCGCAATACGCCAGGTTTCAACATCTAATTGGTAATTTCCAGTTTTTGCTTTTGAACTGGCTTGATTCGGGTCTGCATCATACTCAGCTCGTGTTAAAGAACCTGGTAATTGCTGGTTATTTTCTATATAGCTAATATATAAACGATTAGACACTGAATCTGTAATTTTCCAGCCAGCATTGGCATATAAGCCAAAACGATCTTGTTTACTATGATCTCGATAACCTTCCCAGTGCTTTCCTTCCACTGTTAATAATCCATCAAACTGATCGTTGAATACTTTACTAATAGTGCCACGCCCTTGTGCCTGTCCATAGGTTCCACCATTAAGGTACAAGCGCATCTCGGGGCTATTATGTGCCGTTGGGGTGGTAAAATTTACTGCCCCCCCTAATGTACTTGCACCATATTTAAGCGCATTAGAGCCTCTGGCAACAGTTGCAAACCCAGCTGCTAATGGATCAATAATACGATTATGGTTATTACCATCTGCGGTGGTAACAGGCAGACCGTCCTGTAATAATTTCACACCATTCATATCAAAATCGGTCGCATCTAAATTAGAACCACGACTAGAAAAAAATATTTCATCAGATCCACTGTCACTTGTTGCCCATACTCCAGGTACATAGCGGAACATGTCTGCTAAGCTGGATACATTACGTTCGCGTAAATTATCCATTTCAACAATAGCAACACCGCCTGGTGTTTTTGATAGCTCAAGCCTTTCTAGCTGTAACTCAGCTGACTTATCTGTTACTTGTATGGTTTCTAGTGTAACTGTCGTTTGTTCTTCTGCTATTAAAAGGGCGGGGGTGCTCAGGAGAAAGAGAGTTATTGGTAATGGTTTCGCTAAAGGTAAGAACTTCATTTTATATATTCCAGCATTGTATTTTGCTAACAAATCAACAAAAAATAATTTTAGATTAGTTGATGTTTTATTAATTATGTAATCTCAGTATTACAAAAATCAAAGATTAATATTACGTGGAAATGGGAATGATTATCATGTTTATTTGTATGCTGAAAGTAGTTTTTTATATGCCAAACGGATACTTAAAATAAGTATTATCTAATTTAATCAAATACTTATGTGGTAATGGCGTTTGTTTAACTGTGTCATATGACCTGTTTATGTGTGTTATATGACGCAGTTAAAGGTTAAGAGCTATTCAATAGGCTCTAGACTTAGCCGTATTTTTAATACTTTAAATAGGCGTAAATATTGCTTGTTTATTTGCTTTTATGATGGGGAATGCTTGTTTATGGCTAATACAGAATGTATACCCAAACGCTGGCGTATTAGAAAAGATGATTTGCAATTGCATCAACATCAAAATTGTCTGCATCAATTATTACCAGAAGATCTAGGTGAGGGGTATTCAAATATTTGTCGCTTAGATGATGATTTAACTTATATTGAATCAGAATACACACCCAGTAAAAACCTAGCGATATTAAGTCAAACTGATAATCAGGAACCTAGGTTAGTGCTTACATTAGGCTTAAAAGGAAGTTCTCGATTTGAGAGTAAAAATGGAGATGATGTGATTTTTAATGAAGGGTATACCTCAATAACCACGTTTAATTCCAGTATTGGTGAGCGACAATACCAAAAAAATGAACATATTCTTCAGCTTCGTTTTTCAATTAATAAAAACTGGTTACAGCGATATTTTGGGCGTAGCCTAGAGAACCTATTTATCAATAAGAAGAGTATTCAAACAATTAGCTATAAACCTATGTCGACTCAGGGAATGCTTATTTCCCAACAATTACGATCTAATAAAGTGACTGATGAAGCGAAAAAGTTATTTATTCATGGGCAATCATTATCTCTGTTAGTTACTGAATTAGCCCCTTTGTTTTCTAATAGTAGTCAGCCAATAAATAGGTTTAGCAAAAGTGATAAAGAAATAGCCAATAGGGCGCGTGATATTTTATACAAGGAATTTAAAACCCCACCTTCAGTTGAAAAACTATCCAAACAAGTAGGCTGTAATCAATTTAAATTAAAAAAAATATTCCATCATTTCTTTAATAACACGCCTTATGGTGTGTTGTTAGAAATAAGAATGAATAACGCTTATCAATTACTTGAATCAACTCATTGTCATGTCAATATTGCTGCAGAACATGTTGGTTATAATCATGCAAGTAATTTTAGTACTGCATTTATTAAGTATTTTGGCGTACCCCCTAAGAGTATTGCTAAATAGCATTGGAGCAGCAATGTTAACAAAGTGACTCTGTCTATAGTTTTTTGTTTGATTGGTTCAAACTAATTTATAGGTTATACCAATCCCAATATATTTACACCTGAACTGAGAAACCGTCATTCCTTCAGGTTCTTAGCAGGAATCTATGTGCGTGCATGGATTCCCGATTAAAGATTTCGGGAATGACGGGTATTAGCGTGATTATTTATTGGGATTGGTATTACTTGTATGGCAGTGAACCGCTGAAAGGTGCAAAAGTAGTGACTCGTGATTTTCTAAGCTGCCTGTACGGCAGTGAACACTTATACTGGTGTTGAAATGTTGTGTGGTGGTTTCTAAGCTGCCTGTACGGCAGTGAACTGAAGAACGCAATCTATAACTGTGACATAAATTTTCTAAGCTGCCTGTACGGCAGTGAACCATGTTATTCTATGATTGCGTATTCTATGATTTTTCTAAGCTGCCTGTACGGCAGTGAACGGTATTGTGGTTGCGGCGGTTATCTGAGCATTTTTCTAAGCTGCCTGTACGGCAGTGAACATCACTCCATCACTTAATATATCGTTCAAACGTTTCTAAGCTGCCTGTACGGCAGTGAACTCCAAGGAACAGATATTTTGCAGCAGCACAAATTTCTAAGCTGCCTGTACGGCAGTGAACGATCAAATAGCTGATATTGAAGCTGAGGATGATTTCTAAGCTGCCTGTACGGCAGTGAACAACCTTAGAAAAATGTTACTAGGTGAAGGGTGTTTCTAAGCTGCCTGTACGGCAGTGAACCGCACCACTGGAAAGCGGTTTTACACTTTGTTTTTCTAAGCTGCCTGTACGGCAGTGAACAGCATCAACGCGCCAAGTCTCTTCATGAGCACTTTCTAAGCTGCCTGTACGGCAGTGAACCTAGGAAGAACCCCGAAAACACATAATTATGATTTCTAAGCTGCCTGTACGGCAGTGAACAATTACGCCTAACATCACCAAACCAACGCATATTTCTAAGCTGCCTGTACGGCAGTGAACGATAGAACCCGTCGGTAAGAACGTGGTTTATCTTTCTAAGCTGCCTGTACGGCAGTGAACCCATCCTTGGCTTTGTGTTGCTTATTTAGAACTTTCTAAGCTGCCTGTACGGCAGTGAACCACGTCAGAAATTGCAGATGGTTCACTGGCAATTTCTAAGCTGCCTGTACGGCAGTGAACCTTGCTGAATCGAATAAGCATTTGGATAACAATTTCTAAGCTGCCTGTACGGCAGTGAACCCATTCATACAAGTGACCGTATTATTAAGATTTTTCTAAGCTGCCTGTACGGCAGTGAACCACAAAAACCATTTTACCTTGCCCTTGAGCATTTTCTAAGCTGCCTGTACGGCAGTGAACGACAAAATTGACCAAGGCGCTCACTACCGAAATTTCTAAGCTGCCTGTACGGCAGTGAACCTTTAGGTATTGAGTGCTTCAATGGTATTGGATTTCTAAGCTGCCTGTACGGCAGTGAACTGACACCATCATCAATCATCTTTTGGATAAGGTTTCTAAGCTGCCTGTACGGCAGTGAACCTTCCCCAGCATTTATGGCTGTTGTAGTTGAATTTCTAAGCTGCCTGTACGGCAGTGAACAAACGCTGCCATTCTGTCATTACCGCAAGCATTTTCTAAGCTGCCTGTACGGCAGTGAACTCGTACTGATTAAATAAGTAGCATCTTGCAGCTTTCTAAGCTGCCTGTACGGCAGTGAACTAGCAAAACTGACATATTCAGCAAGTTCATCAGTTTCTAAGCTGCCTGTACGGCAGTGAACATAAAAAATATGATGGTATGGAAGTATCAGTCTTTCTAAGCTGCCTGTACGGCAGTGAACCACAATAGAGCTAGGGGTAAGCATAAGGTGGATTTCTAAGCTGCCTGTACGGCAGTGAACTTCCTTTTTGGTCACTTCTTATTTGAACCACTTTTCTAAGCTGCCTGTACGGCAGTGAACATTTCCTCACGATTAGCCGCCCTGACTGGCAATTTCTAAGCTGCCTGTACGGCAGTGAACATAGTAAAAAATGTAAAATGCACTTGACTATATTTCTAAGCTGCCTGTACGGCAGTGAACAGTGCAAAAATGAATGATGAAAATATAAACGGTTTCTAAGCTGCCTGTACGGCAGTGAACGTTAATTAGAATAGACTCACAACCAGAGTCTATTTCTAAGCTGCCTGTACGGCAGTGAACTGGGTATAGGTATGTGCAGGAATATTTTGTGATTTCTAAGCTGCCTGTACGGCAGTGAACTGTAGTATAAAGCATAAAAAGACTGTTACAACAAAAACTTATAGGTAAATTTGATGTTTTACCTTTTATTTTTCTGCATATTGTAAGTGATTGATTTTTAATGGATGTATAGTTTGATAGAAAATAAAGGGTAAAAATGGAGAGGGATTGTTTTCAATAAGATTCACAGCGGCTTAAGGGTTGTTAGTGTAAATTGTTAAAATAATAAATTATTTGCATACTTAAACTTAGCTCATGAATGTAATAGAAGCTCTAAAACAAAGAAAGTCTGTACGTGCGTTTTTAGATAAAGCAGTTGAAAAGGAAAAAATAACGACAGTATTAACTGCTGCAGGTCATGCACCATCAGGTGTTAATACCCAACCATGGCAGGTAGCTGTTGTGATGGGGGAAACAAAACGAAAATTGCAGATGCAAATTGAAAGTAGTTTTCGTGAAGGTGATAAAGGTAAAGCAGATTATCGTTATTACCCTGATCAATGGGTTGAACCATACAAATCACGTCGAGTTGCCTGTGGTTTACAAATGTATTCAACTTTAAAGGTTGAGCGAGAAGATAAGCAAGGCCAACTAAATTTATGGGCGGCTAATTACAGAGCCTTTGATGCACCAGTGATGCTTCTGTTTTTTATGGATGCTTGTATGCAAACGGGTTCATTTATTGATTATGGTATATTTTTACAATCAATTATGTTGGCTGCGGAGGAACAAGGCTTGGCTACTTGCCCACAAGCTTCACTTGCGGATTATCCTGTTATGATTAAAAAAACTTTAAATTACCCACAAGATAGCATCTTAGTGTGTGGTATGTCGTTAGGCTATGAAGACAAGAGTGCATTGATTAATTCCTATAGAACTCAGAGAGAAGAAATTAGTGTGTTTACACGGTATTATAAATAGGTGTAATAGTGAGAATTGAATAGACGCATGTATCTAACAAGCATACACTGGGAATAGACAATAATAATTTATCATTCGGTTTTAAGTTATTTCTATGGCATTAAATACGAACATTCTGCTCAAACAGTCTCTTAAAATTTTCATTTTATGGTTGATTCCATTAACTGCACTGTTTAGTTATGTTTTTTTTGTGGAATATAGCAAAGTTCTTAATGACTTAAAAAGTAAAGAAACTATCAATGTTATTCTAGCGCAGCGAGCTGTAAAAGATCTGCTAGTTGAAAGAATCTCCGACCTTTCTACGATTATTCGATTACTTAAACTTCATACTGAAGATGATCTTTATGCGAGTGATTTGAAACATATAACGGATGAATTATTGGCTTTTTCTGAAATTAAAGGCGTTTACGATCAAATTAGATTACTTGATTTATCGGGGAACGAAATTATACGGGTTAATTTAAAACAGAGCCGTTCCTTTATAACTGTCCCTCAAAAACTTCAAAATAAAAGTAAACGGTATTATTTTAAAGAAACGCTGGACTTGACTGAGGGGGCCGTTTTTATTTCGCCTCTGGATTTAAATATTGAACAAGGGGTGATTGAACAACCTTTAAAGCCCATGATACGCATGGGAACCCCTTTGTATAATCAGCAAGGGGAAAAAAGAGGCATACTGTTATTAAATTATTTGGCACAAAACCTGTTGGATAAATTATCTCAATCAACTCGTCAATCGCAAAGGCTTTCGCTGTTAAACAGTCAGGGCTACTGGTTAATGCACCCTGATAATAATAGAGTTTGGGGGTTTATGTATAACAATGGTGAAAGGTTTCAAAAATATCATCAGGAAATTTGGCCTGAGATCATGCATCATGATATGGGGCAAATTGAAACGGAAAAAGGGATTATTACTTATGATTCTATTTACCCTTTAATTGAATCGCAATATATTCATCAGCATATTGATCATTCCACCGTTAAAAATACCCCTCCAGAAACTTCATATACCTGGAAAGTAATTTCTTTTGTACCTAATACTAAAATGAAATTTCTTCAATATAATATTGTTATTAAATTTATCTTTGTCGCTCTGCCATTGTTGTTTGCACTGACCTTTATAAGTTGGCGCTCTGCTCACCATCGATTAAAACGTGAGAAGGCCGAACATGCTTTAAATCAATCACATTTTTATTTAGAACAAAAAGTTGAAGAGCGGACTAAAGCATTACAATATGAAATTGAAATTCGTAAACAGGCAGAAGAAAAAATGCGTCATATGGCGACTTATGATGTTTTAACGGGGATACCCAATAGGGCATTATTTAATGATCGAATCCTGACTGTCATGGCTATGAATAAAAGACATCAATCAAAATCAGCTGTATTGTTTATTGATTTAGATGATTTTAAAGCTGTAAATGATAAATATGGGCATGATGTCGGTGATCAGTTATTAAAACAAGTCAGTCAGCGAATGAGTCATATTACCAGAGATAGTGATACGGTTGGTCGTTATGGCGGCGATGAGTTTATAGTATTATTACATGAAATAAACACAGAGCTTGATGCCGTGTTTGTGGCTAAAGCAATTATTCAAGTTATCTCAGAAGTGTTTTTGCTAGATAATGCGGATGTCAACATCGGTTGTAGTATTGGGGTGGCAATTTATAATGGTGAACAAATGAGCGCTAAACAATATATTAACCGAGCTGATGAAGCGATGTATGAGGTTAAGAAACAGGGGCGTAATAATTATAAAATAGCCCCTAATGTAGAAAAATAGTTGATCTCAGCCTTTATGAAAAATTACTTATTACTTCTTCTCCTATTTCTTTTAGTGAGCTGTGGCGTTAAACAGCCGACGAATAAGCTATTGTTAAATACGGCTACACCTGCACGACATGCTATTCAGGGTGAACGCCTTAAAAGCGTAATGAATGAGCTAAATGATTTGATGTTTGAGCGTATGTTAAATGAAGTTCAGATAGATCAGCAACGTCGCTATCGGACAGAAGACATAGTGAAAGTAAGTGAAACTCTATTACAGACAGTAAAATATATCCCCAAAGCATTGCCTACACTGGATTTAGATCAACAGGAACAGCAGGTTTTTCTTAAAATGGCTGAAAAATTAACTGAACAAGTCAGTATGCTAAAACAGGAAGCAGAAAGAAACCATGTGGATGCAATTTCTGCACGTATTGATCATATAATCGATACATGTAATGCCTGTCACCAGGTTTTTAGACCATATTAAAGATCAATAGATTATTCATGTTAAAAAGAGTTTCCTTATTTTTTACCTTTTGTTTTTTTATAATTACTTCTGCTCAAGCGTCTGAGGAGGGTTTACATAAGACGGTTAAGGACTTACGTAGTCAGGTGGAATTATTAACAGCCCGATTGTTACAAATGGAAAAAAGGCTAGATGACAAAGAGGGTAAACCCAGAGAAATTGAACCCATTATTAAAGCTGAAACTAAAAAGGTTGAAGTGGGGGATGTTAAAGGATCCTTTAAAATTCCAGGGACTGAAACATCACTGGCTATCGGTGGTTATATAAAATTAGATGCTATTTACAATAGTCAAAGTGCTGGGGGGAGTGGTGGTTCTAATTTGGGCGATCAAATACTTTCACCTGGGACAATTCCTGTACAGAAAGATGAGAAGGAAGATGATCAGATAACGTTCCATGCACGTCAGAGTCGGTTTTGGATAAAAAGCCATACAGCGTCTGATTGGGGCGATTTAAATACATATTTAGAAATGGATTTTTTTGCCTTCCAATCACCTGGTAATGAACGGGTTAGTAATTCATATTCCCCCAGGTTACGACATGCGTTTGGAAGCCTAGGGCCATTTTTAGCGGGGCAAACCTGGACCACGTTTATGAATGTGAGTGCTTTACCTGAGTTAAATGATTTTGGCGGGCCTGTCGGTCGAATTTTTGCTCGCCAGCCTCAGTTACGTTGGACGCAGTCAATGAAAGATCAACAAGCTGAGTGGATGATTGCTATTGAATCACCAGAAAGTACGCTGACTAATCCTGATGGGGATAGGGAAACGCCTAATGATGATCATTTCCCTGATATCATCACGCGTTTGAATTTGTATCGTCCTTGGGGGAGTGTCTCTTTAGCGGGGATGGTAAGAAATATTCGCAGTGATTCTGAAAAGAATAGTGATGCCTATGGTGGCGCGCTCAGTCTGGCTGGTAGAGTTAAAGCGGTTGATCGTGATGATCTGAGGTTTATGTTAAATTACGGCAATGCTTTAGGCCGGTATGCTTCATCAAATTTATTTAACGATGGCGCGATCAATAGCAGAGGAGAGGTTGAGTTGTTTAATCAATATGGTGGCTTTATTGCTTATCGACATTGGTGGCATGACAACTGGCGATCAACACTTGCCTATGGATTTTCTTATGCAGATAATGTTGACTTTGTTGCTGATACAGTAAGTCAATGGGCTCAATCTGCACAAATGAATTTGTTATGGAGTCCTTTGTCACAAACAACATTTGGTCTTGAGTACAGTTATGCATCACGGGGCTTAGAAAATAATGAGAGTGGCCATTTACACCGTATTCAATTTTCTTCGATTTTTAATTTTTAATAAGTAATACCAATCCCAATAAATAATCACGCTAATAATCGCCATTCCCGAAATCTTTAATCGGAAATCCATGTATGCACATAGATTCCTGCTAAGAACCTGCAGGAATGACGATTTCTCAGTTCAGGTGTAAATATATTGGGATTGGTATAACTACTCAGTGTATAGATTGTAATAGATCTTGCTCTTAAGCCCTCTCCCCAAGTGGGGGAGAGCAACTGTGTTAAAAATCAAGCTAATTTTCCATGGTTAGGGTTCCATTCCATATTGTTTCTAATCATGGAATTAGCGATTATTATTAATTTTCTCATGCAAGCAACGAGAGCTGTTTTTTT
>Ga0209395_1003778_pt1 | contig 18392 bp, 19 predicted proteins | sample GOMGulsemesocosm_3_FD_184635 | JGI IMG/M metagenome (GOLD analysis project Ga0209395, IMG submission 184635) | Methane-oxidizing microbial communities from mesocosms in the Gulf of Mexico - GOM9D Gulf of Mexico (SPAdes) (version 2) | ecosystem: Environmental > Aquatic > Marine > Cold seeps... | reverse complement strand
ATATTGGACTTGCGGGCAAAATGACCGCGATTGGACTTAGGTTTATCGGTTATTTTGCGGTGGAAACAAAAAAGGCCGGGTCACTTGGACCCGACCTTTAGGCTGCCAGCACTGGCGTGGGCCAGTGCGACAGAGAGTGATCGATTAAATGGCCAGGTATTCGGCCCGCAGTTCTTCGTCCTCCAGAACCTCGGACGCGAGGCCGTCAAAGACGATGCCGCCGGTGTCAAGGATCACCGCACGGTCGGCCAGTTCCAGTGCCCGTACCGCGTTCTGTTCCACGATGATGGTGGTGATGCCCTGTTCTTTGATGTGGACGAGGGTTTTTTCAATCTCATCCACGATCACCGGCGCCAGACCTTCATAGGGTTCATCCAGCAGCAGCACTTTGATGTCGCGTGCCAGTGCACGGGCGATGGCCAGCATTTGCTGTTCACCACCCGACAGGGTGACACCCTCTTGCTTGCGGCGCTCGCCCAGGCGGGGGAACAATTCGTAGAGGCGGGGAATGGACCAGCCGATGGGCGGTGCGATCTGCGCCAGTTCCAGGTTTTCTTCTACCGTTAACCCGGCAATGATGCGGCGATCCTCGGGGACCAGTGCCAGACCTGCTGCCGAGGCTTGATAGCTTGCCATGGTGTGAAGGGGTTGGTGATCCAGCCAGATCTCGCCCTTGTTCAACTGCGGGTCATCCATGCGCGCAATGGCACGCAGGGTTGAGGTTTTGCCGGCACCGTTGCGGCCCAGAAGGGCAAGAATTTCGCCTTCATGGACGTTAAAGGAAATGCCCTGCACTATATAACTTTCGCCGTAGTAGGCATGCATGTCCCAGATCGACAGAAAGGCCGGAGCCGTCGTCGCCTGATTGGCATTTTTGGAGAAATCGGGTTTAACGTTCATGTTGCTCTCTCCTTACGCCGACTCGCCCAGGTACGCTTCGCGCACCTTGGGGTTGCCTCGGATGTTTTGCGGATCGTCTTCGACCAGAGGTCTGCCCTGCGCCAAAACGGTGATCCGGTCCGCCAGCGAGAACACAACGTGCATGTCGTGCTCGATGATGGCGATGGTGATGTCACGTTCGTCGCTGATCTGCTTCAGCAGATCGATGGTGTTGTTGGTGTCAGCCCGCGCCATACCGGCGGTGGGTTCGTCCAACAGCAACAAACGTGGTTCCTGGCTAAGGCACATCCCGATTTCAAGGCGACGTTTGTCACCGCGCGACAAGGCAGCGGCATGCATATGTCGTTTGTCTGCCATGTTCATATCGGTCAGCATGTGCTCGGCTTTTTCGACGATGTCCTTTTGGCTGAACACCGAAGAAATAGCATTCATTTCAAAAGCCCCGTCGCGCTTGGCAAAACACGGGATCATCATGTTTTCCATCACCGTCAGATCACCAAAGATCTCGGGTGTTTGGAACACCCGGGAGATGCCCATCTGGTTGATTTCATAGGGAGCGCGGCCCAGTACGGATTGCCCGTCGAACATCACCGATCCGGTATCCGGAATCAGTTTGCCCACCAACACGTTCAGCAGAGTGGACTTGCCCGCCCCATTGGGGCCGATGATGGCATGGACCGAGTTTTCCTTGACGCTGAGGTTTACATCCCCCAGCGCCTGGAGCCCGCCGAACCGCTTGTTTACGCCTTTGACTTCAAGAATTCCCATCTTGTGTCTCCTTATTCCGCAGGTTCGGTTGTGCTGGTGGGCTTATCGCCGCCCGCCTTTTTGTGACGCAGCCAGGTGGTTATGCGTTGGCCGCCTTCGACCAGACCACCGGGCAGGAACACCACAACCAGCACAAACAAGATGCCCAGTGTCATGTGCCAGCCTTTGCCGACAAAGGGGTAGACCAATGTCACCAGCAGATCTTCGAGCCCGTCAGGCAGGGCACTGAACCAGCTGTGCAAGACGCTTTCGTTGATCTTGGAGAAGATGTTCTCGAAGTATTTGATGAAACCTGCACCCAGTACCGGACCAATTAGGGTGCCAGCACCACCTAGGATGGTCATCAGCACCACCTCGCCCGAAGCAGTCCACTGCATACGCTCGGCGCCAGCCAGTGGGTCCATCGAGGCCAGTAAACCGCCGGCTAAACCCGCATACATGCCAGAGATGACAAAGGCAGCCAGTGTGTAGGGGCGGGTGTTCAGGCCAGTGTAGTTCATCCGCTGCTGGTTGGATTTCACCGCTTTCAGCATCAGGCCAAATGGCGAGCGAAAGATGCGGATCGAGAGGTAGAAAACCGCCAGCAGGATCAATGCGCTGAGATAGTAGCCAGCGTTGAACTGGAACGCCCAGGGGCCGACCACCATTTCATAGGTCGAGCGCATCTCGAGGCCAAACAGGTTGGTCACCGGGATAGAGCCATCGGCTGTTTGTGACACGCCCAGAATGCGCGGGTCATTCAGAGTCAGTTGCAGTCCGGTTTCGCCATTGGTGATCGGAGTGAGCACCGAATAGGCAAGGTTAAATGACATCTGCGCAAAGGCCAGCGTCAGGATCGAGAAGTAGATACCCGAGCGTCGCAGTGAGACATAGCCGATCAACAGGGCAAACACGCCCGCCATAGCAACTGACAGCAAAATGGCCGGGATGACGTTCATCGCCAGCAATTTGAACATCCAAACGGCGGAGTAGGAGCCGACACCCAGGAAGGCCGCGTGACCAAAGCTGAGATAGCCAGTGAGGCCGAACAGGATGTTGAAACCGATGGCAAAGATGCCAAAGATCACAAAGCGTTGCATCAGGTCCGGGTAACCGGCGTTGAACTGAGCCAATCCGCTATCTGTCGGGAAAGGGTTCAGGATGAAAGGAGCCAGCATCGTCAGTATAGCGACGAGCAACAGCATGGTGGTGTCGTTTTTGTTCATTCCGAACATGTTCCTAATCCTCCATCACGCCCTTGCGGCCCATCAGGCCCCGCGGACGTACGAGCAGAATGATAATTGCCACCACATAGATGATGATTTGGTCGATGCCGGGGATGATTGATTTGATCTCGTTCATCGAGGCAAAGCTTTCGAGGATGCCCAGCAGGAACCCGGCCAGCACGGCGCCCGGAAGGCTGCCCATGCCGCCAACAACCACCACCACAAAACTGAGAACCAGAAAATCCATGCCCATGTGATAGTTCGGCGAGTTGATTGGGGTATACATCACACCTGCCAGCCCGGCGACCGCAGCCGCGATGCCAAACATGATGGTAAAGCGTTTGTCGATGTTGATACCAAGCAGGCCTACGGTTTCGCGGTCGGCCATGCCAGCCCGTACCACCATCCCGAAGGTGGTGAACTGCAGGAATGAGAAGATTCCGCCAATGACCAGTAAGGAAAAGAAGAAGTAGACGATGCGCCAGACCGGATAGACGATGTCCATGCCAATGATGGCGCCGACGTTGACGATGCCGCTCAATGCCTCAGGGGCAGGGGTTTGGATTGGGTTGGCGCCATAGAAATACTTGATCACTTCCTGCAGCACGATGGCCAGACCAAAGGTTACAAGGATCTGATCAGCGTGGGGACGCTTATAGAAGTGTTTGATCAGCCCGCGTTCCATCGCGTAGCCAACAAAAACCATGATCGGGATGGCAAATAGAATCGCCAGAGGCACTGCCCAGTCAATGATTGCGCCACCCGTCTCAGGACCGAACCAGGCCTCGACATAGGGGGTCTTAACTTTCAGAGCATTGCCAAGAAAGTCGGTCTGGGTTTCATCGACAGTTTCATAACTGAGGTTGAATATCCTCTGGACTGTGACGGCGCAGAAGGCACCGATCATGAACAATGCGCCGTGGGCAAAGTTCACCACGCCTAGCGTGCCAAAAATGAGAGTTAGTCCTAGCGCGATCAGCGCATAGGCCGAGCCTTTGTCGAGCCCGTTCAATACTTGCAATAAGATTGCGTCCATAGCCCCCACCTTTGGGTTTTCAGTCTGATCTTTGTGAGTGTCCGGCGGCCTATGGGGGATTAGCCCATGTCGATCAGTAAGATCCGGCGGCCGGGAGAATGGGCCGGGCGCAGAAACTGCGCGCCCGGCCCGGCAGTAAGGCCTTAGCCTGCGTTACAAGTGCCCAGGGCACCGCCTGCAAACATCGGGTGGTCGATTGGGTATGTAACCTGAGCCGCCGGAGTGACTTCGACAACTTCAAGAAGGTCGAACTCGGAGGTTGGGTTTTCTTTACCGCGCACAACCAGCACGTCTTTGAAGCACTGGTGATCGCCAGCACGGTACAGCGTTTTACCGTTGCCCAAACCGTCGAACTCAAAGCCTTCGAGAGCTTCACCAATACCACATGGGTTAAAGGTACCCGCGCGTGTTGCAGCATCTGCATACAGCAGAGTCTGGCAATAAACGGTGTGAGCCGCCTGGCTTGGCGGGAAGCCGTATTTGGTGCCGAAGGATTTTACAAATGCCTTAGAAGCATCATCCTGCAGCGACCAGTGCCAGTTTGTTGAACCGTGGATGCCTTTAACGTTAGCACCAGCACCTTTGGCCATCAGGCGCGAGTACAGTGGAACAACAATCTCGAACTGCTTGCCGTTGACGATCTTTTCACGCAGACCAAACTGAACAGCGTTGGTCAACGAGTTTACCATGTTGCCGCCGTAGTGGTTCAGAACCAGAACATCGGCGCCAGAGTTCAGAACCGGAGCGATGTAGGACGAGAAGTCAGTCGAGGCGAGCGGTGTGCGCACCTTGTTGACAGTGTTCCAGCCCATGGCTTCTGTTGCAGCTGCAATCGACTCTTCCTGTGTCCAGCCCCAAGTGTAGTCGGCGGTCAGGTGATAGGCGTTACGGTCGGTGCCATAGAGGTTCTTCAGCACTGGTGCCAGAGCAGCAGCAGACATGTAACCGTTAAAGAAGTGACGGAAACCGTTGGCTTTCTTATCTTTACCGGTGGTGTCGTTCGAGTGGGTCAGACCGGCCATGAAGATCACGCCAGCTTCCTGACACAGCCCTTGGACAGCAATAGCAACACCCGAAGATGAACCACCAGTGATCATCACTGCGCCGTCTTTTTCGATCATCGACTTGGCCGATGCACGTGCAGCGTCAGATTTGGTCTGGGTATCGCCTGTGACGAACTCGACCTTTTTGCCCATGATGCCGTTACCCTGCAGCTCTTTGGAGCTAAAGGTGTTCAGCATGCCGCCATCGCCTTCACCGTTCAGGTGCTCGACCGCCAGCTGATAGGCGCGCAACTCGTCTGCACCCTCATCAGCGTAGGGGCCAGTTTGCGGGACGTTGAAGCCCAGAGTGACCGAACCACCGGTGGGTTCATTGGTATAAGCCGCGACAGATGACGCGGTAAAGATCGTCGGCAGCGCAACGCCGGCACCGGCAACAGCGCCGGTTTTCAGCATACCGCGACGGGTAAATTTCGAATTGGACATATAATCCTCCCTAAGTCGATAAACGCGCCGCAGCTCCTCTAGTTCCACGATGCGCAGGCACAGTTGTGCAAATGGAGTATGAGGCGAAGTTGTAAAATCACGCAATAATCGCCTTGTTTTTCGAGATAATTCTGTAAACAAATGCACAATAGCTGGCGCCATGTTGTAAATTTTATTATGTTGCAGTGCAGAAAGCTGTTGAAATAGCGTGAAAATGGGACCCTTGGGCATGGCAAGAGATACACTGACTGGCAGCCGGATCCGCGAGCGCAGACTGTTTTTGGGATTGCGGCAGGCTGCTTTGGCGCGGCAGGTGGAAATCTCAGCGTCTTACCTGAACCTGATAGAGCACAACCGACGCAGAATCGGGGGTAAGCTTCTGGTTGATCTTGCTAAGGCTCTTGGGGTAGAGCCCTCGATGCTGACCGAGGGGGCAGAGGTGGCGCTTATCGCAACCTTGCGCGAAGCGGCGGCGGATGCAGGTAAGCCAGTAGCTGAGTTGGATCATGCGGATGAATTTGCCGGGCGGTTTCCGGGCTGGGCTGAAGTGCTTGCAGGTGAGCATCGCCGGGTGGCTACGCTGGAACGAACGGTGCAGGTGCTGTCGGATAGATTGACACATGACCCGCATCTGGCCGCCTCACTGCATGAAGTGCTGTCGACAGCCGCGGCCATCCGATCAACCGCATCAATTCTGGCGGAAACCGGCGAGTTGGAGCCGGAATGGCGGGACCGCTTTCACCGAAACCTGAATGAGGATTCTCGGCGGCTGGCTGAAAGCAGCAAATCGCTGGTCAGCTTTCTGGATCAGAGCAATACCAGTTCGGTACGTCGCGGCGTGCCGCAAGAAGAAGTGGAGGCGTTCTTCACGGCGCATGACTATCACTTCAGTGCTATAGAACAGGGAAAAGCAACGCCCAAGCAACTGGTCGACGAATCGCCAGAACTGTTGAGCGATGCGGCGCGCAGCAGGGCGCTAAGAGCTTTGGAACTTTATAGCGCTGATGCCGCAAAGATGCCTCTGGAAAAGATTGGTCGCGCGGTTAGTACGGGGCTTGATCCGGCGGGATTGGCGGCAGCGTTTAACTGTGACTTGCCGCAGGTGTTGCGCCGCTTGGCAGCCCTGCCCGAGGACGTTTTGGGGCGGCCATCGGGGCTGGTACTGTGTGACGCCTCGGGGGCGATTTTGTTTCGCAAGCCAATAGCCGGGTTTGCACTTCCACGCTTTGGCGCGTCCTGTCCATTGTGGCCGCTTTATGCTGCTTTGGCCCGGCCATTGGTGCCGGTGCGGCGGCAAGTGGTGCAGCACGGGCGTCATGCGGCTGGTTTTGAATGTCTGGCAATGGCCTGGCCACAAACGCAGCCGGATTTTGACCGCGATCCGGTGTATCGGGCGGTGATGTTGATCCTGCCGCTGGCAGAGACACCAGAGGGGGCGCTTGCAGTGGGCTCCAGTTGCCGCGTCTGTTCGGGCAGGGACTGTGTGGCGCGACGTGAGCCTTCTATTCTGGATGAAGAGTTTTGACAGTTCTGGTGCCAGAGGTCTACTCTGCCGGAAACTTGGGGAATTGACGTTGGGTCTTAAACGACCGGGAGGCAGCGTTTTGGGAGGAGATCGGCACATGGGCAGACATGTCGTATTGATTGAAGATGAGCCTAATATCATTGAAGCGATTCGGTTTTTATTGACCCGCGATGGCTGGACCGTTGATGCGCATTCAGACGGCAGTGATGCAGTCGAAGTGATCAAGACCGCGAGGCCTGATCTGGTGATTCTGGACCTGATGCTGCCGGGAAAAAGCGGCATGGAGATCATCAAAGACCTGCGGGACGAGGAAGGCCTGCGCAATTTACCAGTGTTGATGCTGACCGCGCGCGGGCAGGCGCGGGACAGGGATATGGCTGAAAAGGCCGGGGTTAGCCGCTTTATGACCAAGCCGTTTTCCAATACCGAGGTGCTGGCCGCTGTTCGGGATCTGCACGCGCAGGCCAATCAGGGATGAGCCGAACCGGCGGTGACGAGGGTCATGGACGGCAACAAACAGCGCTGTTTGTCGAGCGTAAGACCTATCGTCACCGCCGCCTGATGGATATTGCGCGGCTATTGCCACTGTTGGGGGCGCTGTTGTTTTTGGTGCCGCTGATGTGGCCCAACCCAGATCCCTATCCGGCGCCGGATACCTCGGGCGGCATGCCGATGTCCGAGGCAATCACCTATATATTCCTTGTCTGGACGTTGTTGATCCTGGCCAGTGTGGCCTTTGGATTTGCAGTTGGCCGTTGGGCGGAAAAATGGACTGAGGGCAATAGCGAACCTAGCGAGGAGGGATCGCAATGGCCTCGTTGAATGCGCTTGTTTTGGTTTGTCTGGCCTATGTGGCACTGCTGTTTCTGGTTGCCTTTGTCGCCGACCGCAAAGCGAGCCAGGGTCATCGCGCAAAATGGTTGCGATCGCCTTTGATCTACACGCTGTCGCTGTCGATCTACTGCACGGCCTGGACCTTTTACGGCGCGGTTGGCTATGCGGCGCGCTCGGGGCTGGAGTTTATTACCATCTATCTCGGGCCGACACTGGTGATGATCGGCTGGTGGTGGGGACTGCGCAAACTGGTCCGTATTGGCCGCAGCCAGCGGGTCACCTCGATCGCAGACTTGATCTCGGCCCGGTATGGGAAGTCCAACACTCTGGCGATCTGTGTGACCGTTTTGGCGGTAATTGGTATTACCCCTTATATTGCGCTGCAATTGCAGTCGATTACGCTGTCATTTTCAACCTTTGCCGAGGCAGATCCCGCCCGTCATCTGAACGAAACCACAACGGTGTTCTGGGTCGCTGCCGGGTTGGCGGTGTTTGCCATCCTGTTTGGTACCCGCAACCTGAACGCCAATGAACGTCACCACGGGGTGGTGACAGCGGTGGCGCTTGAGGCTGTGGTCAAACTGCTGGCGCTGCTGGCGGTAGGCATCTTTGTGGTCTGGGGGCTATCGGATGGGGTGCGCGACACTATGGCACGCATTGATGCCTCGCAAATCGGCCAATGGCAGATGCGGGGCGACCGATGGGCGACTATCACCTTTTTGGCGGCTGCGGCCTTTGTCTGCCTGCCGCGGATGTTTCAGGTGATGGTGGTCGAGAACGAGGACGAGCGGCACTTGCGCACCGCCGCTTGGGCGTTTCCGCTTTATCTGCTGTTGATGAGCCTGTTTGTGGTGCCAATTGCTGCCATTGGTTTGGAATTGCTGCCGCAGGGATCTAATCCTGATCTGTTTGTGCTGACCCTGCCGTTGAGCCAAGGCCGTGATGGGCTGGCGATGCTGGCTTTCTTGGGCGGATTTTCCTCGGCGACATCGATGGTGATTGTTGCCGCTATGGCGTTGTCGACCATGGTGTCAAACCACATTGTTATGCCGATCTGGCTGCGATCGCAGGGCGAGGGGGCCTCGGTGTCAGGGGACGTGCGCAATGTGGTGCTGCTGTCGCGACGGGTGTCGATCGCGGCGATCATGGCGCTGGGGTACTTCTATTATAGATATTCCGGGCAGGGCGCGGCGCTGGCGGCGATCGGATTGATCTCGTTTGCCGGGATCGCGCAGATCCTGCCGGCTTTGGTGGGCGGATTGTTCTGGCGTGGCGCTACCCGTTCGGGGGCGCTGACAGGGCTGACAATTGGCTTCGTATTGTGGTTGTACACTATGTTGCTGCCGGCCCTTGGTGGGGGGCTGCTGCCGGATTCGGTGCTAAGCAATGGGCTGTTCGGTTTGTCCTGGCTCCGACCGCAAGCACTGTTCGGGATTGAGGGGCTGGATCCAACCGTCCACGCGGTGATGTGGTCGATGGTTCTGAATACTGCGGCCTTTTGCATCGTGTCGCTTGTCACCTTTCCTAGCCCGATGGAGCGGCTGCAGGGCGCGCAGTTTGTCAATGTTTTCGAACATTCGCACGGTCCTCGCGGCTGGACCGGGCAGGTGGCGCAGAGCGAGGATCTGATGGTCATGTCGCAACGGATCCTGGGTGCTGGCGAGGCTCAGGAATTTTTCCAGGGCGAAGCTTCCCGTCAAGGAAGCCCGGGTGACCTGCCAGAGCCAACCCCGGCGTTTTTGGAACGGTTGGAACGCGAGTTGAGTGGCTCGGTTGGGGCGGCGGCATCACACGCGATGGTTGGGCAGATTGCCGGTGGGTCGTCGGTTTCCGTCGAGGATCTATTGGCAGTGGCAGATGAGACGGCGCAGATGTTGGAATACTCGAACCAGTTGGAGTTACAGTCGGCAGAATTGGCGCGCACCGCCCGGAAACTACGTGAAACCAATGAAAAACTCACCCAAATATCGCGACAAAAAGACGATTTCTTGAGCCAGGTGAGCCATGAGTTACGCACGCCGATGACGTCGATACGGGCCTTTTCAGAGATCCTGCGGGACGTTGAGGGCCGTAGTGAGGACGAAAACAAACGCTATGCCAGTATCATTCATGATGAAGCCTTGCGGTTGACCAGGCTGTTGAATGATTTGCTGGATCTTAGCGTGCTGGAAAGTGGGAAGGTGAGCTTGAATATGACGGCTGGAAATCTGGCCGAGGTGCTGGACCACGCGGTGTCGACAGCGCTGGCCGGATCAGAAAATCCATTGCTGGTTCATCGCCAGTCGCTGAGCGAAACCGTGCGAATATCTTCTGATCTGGATCGGTTGGCACAGGTTTTTATCAATGTGATCGCCAATGCGCAAAAATATTGTGATGCCAAAGAGCCCGAAATCAACATTGTGGTCACAAAGGCACGAGGACGTTTGCGGATAGATTTTATTGATAACGGCAGCGGTATTTCGGTGGCCTCGCAACAAATGATTTTTGAGAAATTCTCGAGGGTTAGCCCTGAAAAAGCCGGTGGCGCGGGGCTGGGATTGGCGATTTGCCGCGAGATCATGCAGCGTCTTGGCGGCGATGTGCGATATCTAACCGGCCACCCCGGCGGTGCCTTTCGGGTTTCCTTGCCGATGAACACAGATTTGGCGGCATGAAGCGGTGTTTATAAAGACTATGGTAACCAACTGCGGGTTAAAAGATATCTAAAGGGGCACAGAAGGTGCAGGTTGGGAACCTATGTCAGAGACAACTACAGCAGAGACGGTGGATGGCGTTGCAAGTGTTCTTGCACGCAAGCTAGCTGTCGCGCGTGAGGGCACCAGCGGGATTTCCAATTCGGCTACCCTCAAGGTGCTGCGCCGATCTATGGCGCGGGCCGCTGCTGACCTGTGCGATCTGCCAGTTGCCGTGATTGCTGCGCGGCAGGTCAATTGCATTCCCGAAGATTTGGGTCGGCATCTGTCCGACGATAAATTGCTTGTGGTGCTCGACGGGCCTAATGGTCGTATTGGTGCAGCCTCGCTGGATGCGCCAACGGTGACCGCCTTGATCCAGCAGCAAACGATGGGGCAGGTGATGGGCAAGGCGCCGACCGAGCGCCATTATACCTCGACCGATGCTGCGATGACCGCTGATTTTATCGACCGAGCCTTTGCCAAGGCGGTGACAATGCTGGACGGTCAACCTGACCTGAGCCTGTTTGAAGGGTTTCGGTTCGGCGCCCGAATTGAAGATGTACGCAGCCTGATGTTGGGGCTCGAGGCCGAAGATTACCGCGTCATAGAATTGACGCTAGATCTGTCCTGTGGTGCTATGCAGGGTGCCATCACTTTGATCCTGCCCGAGCCGACTGCGGCTGAGGATAGCCAAGCCGATGGGATAGATTTTGGTCCTTCACTGGGCAACACAATGGGTTCGATGCGGGTCGAACTGACCGCTGTTCTGTGCAAGATGCAGGTGCCACTGAGTAAATTTTCCAGTCTTCAGGTTGGCGATCTCATACCGATGGATCAGGCGTTTCTTTACGAAACGGACTTGGTTTCCATAAGTGGGCAGAGCATTTCTGGTGGTCGCCTGGGGCAAATCAATGGCGCGCGCGCCGTTCGATTGAATGAATCGCGTACTAATTTGGTTGGTGACAGCGCGGCTGATAGTTTGGCGTTCTCGTCCGAAATTGGACCCGATATATCGGTCGGGCAGATCGATGAGCCGCAGACCATTGATTTGGGAATCGCGGCGCAGACACTGCAGGACCCAATGGATATTTTTGGTGCTGGTCCGATGGGTGACTTACCTATTGGTGACTTACCGATGGGTGACCTGCCAATGGGTGACTTGCCGATGGCTGGAATGGGCGATCTGGCACTTGACGGTATGGCTTCTGGTTCCGGTGATTTGGCTGGGGACATGTCCGATCTGTTGGGCACTGGCCCAACGGGCGCTCTGGGTGACTTTGACTCTGATGATGCTATGGCAGAAATTTCGGAATTGGCCGGGTTGCCTGATACTATCTGATCCGCGTCTTGGAAAAAGAAAAAACGCTCCAGACCTGATGGTCGAAGCGTTTCTTCGCGGGTCTCACTGATCCATCAGCTTTTGTCGGTCAGTTGCTCCAAGGTGGGCCGCAGATTATCCAATTGATAGCCTGCCGCGGCGGTCTTGCTGAGAATGGTGTCAGGCGTCATATCGCTTGCATGTCCCAGTGCCCAAACGATTGAGCACCGGGTGCCTGACGCGCAATACGCAAGCACTGGCCCGTCGCATATTTCGGCGAGTTCACGTTGTTTGGCGACATTCTCTAATGTCATAGTCTGATGGGTCAGTGGCAGTTCCTCGAAGCGTAGCCCAACGGCCTCGGCGGCGACACGGATGGCCTCGGCCTGATGGCTTGGGGGCACCTCTGCGTCGGGTCGGTTGCAGATGACTGCTTTGAAACCGGCTTCGGCCAGAGCTTGCAGGTCCTCGGCCGCAATCTGCGGCGAGACGAAGTAGCGGGGGGTGATACAGCGTGGGTCCATTCTGCCTCTTTACGCTTTTGTCGCCAGTCGGTCTAGCTGCACACCGAATTTAGGTGCCGCCAACATGCCGGCCAGCATTGCCACGAGGAACAACAGGCCTCCCCAGCCATTATATGTGATCGAGGCAATGACCGGTCCCGGGCACAGGCCAACCAACCCCCAACCCATGCCAAACATGGCCGAACCAATGACGAGGCGGTGATCAATCTCGGGTTTTGATGGGGTCGGGAAACTGCCGCCAACCAGCGGTGCACGGCCTGTAGTCAGCCGCCAGGCGAAGAACATTGGAACAATGGCACCGCCCATCACAAAGGCCAGGGTTGGGTCCCAATCGCCGAATACGTCGAGCCAGCCCTGAACTTTGGTGGTGTCAGTCATACCCGAAATGAAAAGACCAGCGCCAAACAATCCGCCAGCGAGGAAAGACAGAAACTGCCGCATCAGATCACTCCCAGAACGTGACGGAACAGCGCCAGCGTCAGTCCGCCGGCAAGGATGTAGAACACGGTGGCGATGATGCCGCGCAGCGATAGTCGTGAAATGCCACAAACGCCGTGACCCGAGGTGCAGCCATTGGCAATGCGGGTGCCGATGCCGACCAGCAGACCTGCCGCGATAATGATGGTGATGTTGCTGGTCATGTGGGTGCTGGCTGGGGCCGTGAACACTGTCTGCAAGATCAGAGGTAACAATATGACGCCAGCCAGAAAAGCCAACTTCTCCACGGCTGCATTGCGGCCGGTGCCGTCGATCAGCCCGCCCAGAATACCACTTGCGCCCATGATGCGACCGTTGCCCAGTAGGTAAACTGCACCTCCCAACCCAATGAGACCGCCGCCGACGAGGCCCCAGATCCAGTCCGTTTCCATATTGAAGTCCTTTATTCTAGGTCCAGGGTTGTCCCGTGGGTCAGAGTTTGTTGAGCGGAAGTTTTAGGAACACATCGCCCTGATCGTCCGGTTCGGGCATCTGCCCGGCGCGCATGTTAATCTGTAGCGATGGCAGGATAAGCTTGGGCATGCCCAATGTGGCGTCGCGAGCATCACGAAGTCCGGTGAAATCCTCGATGCTGCGCCCATGGCCTATATGGACGTTCAGCGCTTTTTGCTCGCCCACAGTGGTTTCCCAGGCGTATTGATCGCGGCCGGGTGCTTTGTAGTCATGGCCGACAAAGACACGGGTGTCATCCGGCAAAGCGAGGATTCTCTGGATTGATCCGTAGAGCATTTCAGACGATCCGCCGGGGAAATCACAGCGCGCGGTGCCAAAATCGGGCATGAAAAGTGTGTCGCCGACAAAGGCGGCATCCCCGATCACATAGGTCATGCAGGCCGGTGTGTGTCCCGGCGTATGCAAGACATCCGCGCGCATCTGGCCAATGTGAAAACTGTCTCCTTCGGTAAAAAGCGCGTCAAACTGGCTGCCGTCGCGTTGGAACTCTGTGCCCTCGTTGAAGACCTTGCCAAAGGTGTCCTGAATCACAGTGATCTTGGCGCCGATGCCAATTTTTCCGCCCAGTTTTTCCTGTAGGTAAGGGGCTGCGGAGAGGTGGTCGGCATGGACGTGGCTTTCCAAGATCCATTGAACATCTAGTGCCTGGTCGTTGATCCAGGCAATGATCGCGTCGGCCGATGAGGTGTCGGTGCGGCCTGAAGCGTGATCAAAATCCAGTACCGAATCGATGACGGCGCAGGCGCTGCCCTGCGGTTCATGCACGACATAAGAAACCGTATTTGTGGCCTCGTCAAAAAAGGCTTTGATGATAGGCGTCATGGTTGGATCTCCATTCGTTCCTGCTATCATATAGCGAAATGTGAATGTGTATCAAGGGGAATGAAAATGATTTGGCGGCAACATGCGCATTATGGGAAATGCCATTATTATGCGGCTTGGTCCGTCAACCGAGGTTTGCCCGCGCCTGCGGTGGTCAGCTGTTGGGGCATCGGTGTAGGCGCAATGGCAGCGTAAATAAGCAGCACTATAGCAGTACTCGAGGTGAATTTCCATTTCCAGATGCCTTGGTCGTGTCATTCTGAGATGAATAGACGGAGGACCAAAAAAATGAAGAGCATCGAACTATTGCGGCTCGCAGAGCGACTGGAAAAGCGCATTGTTGGGGCTAGTGCGACGGCCCGGCAGTCAATGCAGCCGGAGTTCAACCAGGTGCTGAGCCAGTTGCGGGCCAGTGGAGCGCCGGTGCCATCGCGTCTACTACGTCTTGATAGGGCACTTGGAGAGGAGGCAATCGAAGCGTATTTTGACAGTTTCCCGGTCTGACCGGATCAACCCAACATCACCCCAACCACAACCAGCATCAGCCCAAGCATAGAGAGCAGCATAGCGCCCAGATTATAGGGCAGAACCGATTGAACCACGGCGCGCAGGGCGTCGTCATCCAGATCCTGTTTGCGGGCGCGCATGACACGCAGGATGCACCAGAACAAACCTCCCAGGCCCGTTAGGGATATGGCTGCACCGATCCAGACAAGGATTTCAAACATGGCTGGGCTCCTGTGCGACGTTCGTTGTCGCGCCTAATGGATTGCGGGGCTGGGTGCAAGGGGATGGCAGTAATCGAAGCTTGCGGTGGCGCGTGTTGGGCTGTATTCCGGCCTCTTTAATCCCACTGCGACGGAGCCGAAGATGGACGTGACCGAACAAGAAAAAAGCGACAGCTACCGTGTGACCGCAGGCGAGTTGCGTCAGTTTGTCGAGCGGCTTGAGCAGCTTGACACTGAAAAGAAAGACCTGGGCGATCAGATGAAGGAAGTCATGGCAGAGGCCAAGGGGCGCGGTTACGACACCAAGGTGATCCGTAAGTTGGTGGCTCTGCGCAAGCGTGACAAGGATGACATCGCCGAGGAAGAGGCGGTATTGGAAATGTACAAAGAAGCGCTGGGGATGTGATCTCTGAGGGCTGGTGGATTGGGGCGCCGCCCCAAACCCCGGAGTATTTGTGAAAAGATGAAGCAGGGGCGGGCCGTTTGGTGCGCCCTTTTTTCATGCTGAGGGTTGCTGGATGCTTTAAGCTTGAAGTAAATTCGGATGTGCGAGATGATAGGGGGGTATCAGCAACAGGAAACCGTGCCATGCCGACAATCTCAGTACATCCCGAGGGATGGAAACTAGCCAAAGGTTATGCCAACGGTATCGTTGGTGAGGGCCGGATGTTGTTTGTTGGCGGGCAGATTGGCTGGACTGCACAGCAGGTGTTTGAGGCGCAGGATTTCATTGGCCAGATGAAGCAGGCTCTGCGCAACATTCTTGCGGTGGTCGAAGAGGCGGGTGGCGCGGCAACGGATATCACCCGGCTGACATGGTATGTGACCGACAAGGCAGAGTACCTCGCGCACCAGCGGGAAGTCGGGCAGGCCTATCGTGACGTGATGGGCTATCATTTCCCGGCGATGACGATGGTTGTGGTCGCAGGCCTGATTGAAGACGATGCCAAGGTAGAGATCGAAGCCACGGCGATGGTGCCGCTCTGACGGGGCCGGTGGGCAGTTTTGTTATGAGAGTGACCCATGTGCGGTCGGGAAAACAGCAGTGATAGTGCGAATCATTGGACTGCAGCAAGCCACTTGGCCCGACTGTAGGATAGCATTGGTCACCGGCGGTTTGAATTAAATCAATGATTTAGGCTGATATTTTCTACGGTTTCTTGAATTTTCTCGCGCTTTCAAAATTTTACCAGTTGATAAAAAATTGAAATGTGGCACTCTGGATGTAACAAGAACACATCCAGGGAGACACCCAATGGCGAATAGCCATCAGGCATCCGGCGTTGTGGCGGGGCGTTTGCCCAGCCAAAAAATTGCCGAAAACTTCGGAGATTTGCATCCTGCTTATACCGTGCATGAGGCATCAGTGGCGGCGGATCGTTGTTATTTTTGCTACGACGCTCCTTGCATGGATGCATGCCCGACCAGTATCGACATCCCGCAATTCATCCGAGAGATTCAGACCGGGAACCCAGAGGCGGCCGCACGCAGCATTCTGACGCAGAACATTCTGGGTGGTATGTGCGCACGGGTTTGTCCAACAGAGACGCTCTGCGAAGAGGTCTGTGTGCGCGAGACTGCTGAGGGCAAGCCGGTCGAGATTGGTCGCTTGCAGCGTTATGCCACCGACACTTTGATGGCCAAGGAGGGGCATCCGTTCAGCCGTGCTGCGAGCACAGGTAAGCGCATTGCAGTGGTTGGGGCTGGTCCTGCTGGACTGTCGGCGGCGCATCGGTTGGCCATGTTGGGCCATGAGGTGGTGATCCACGAGGTAAAGGGTAAATCGGGCGGTCTGAACGAATTTGGTATCGCCGCCTACAAGAGCACCAATGATTTTGCGGCGCGCGAGGTCGACTGGCTGATGCAGATTGGTGGTATCAGCACTGTGCATGGCAAGGGCCTGGGCGGTGGTTTGACACTGGATCAGCTGAAGGCTGATTTCGACGCGGTGTTCCTGTCGATTGGTTTGGCCGGGGTCAATGCTCTGCGTGCCCCGGGCGAGGACAAGGACGGTGCGCGCGACGCGGTAGAGTTTATCTCGGAGCTGCGTCAGGCAAGTGATCTGTCCAAGCTGGCTGTAGCCCGCAATGTGGTGGTGATTGGCGGCGGTATGACTGCGGTGGATGCCGCAGTGCAGTCGAAACTGCTGGGTGCCGAGAATGTCACCATAGCTTACCGACGTGGTCAGGAAGCAATGGGCGCCAGCCGGTTTGAACAGGATCTGGCGACCTCGAAAGGGGTCAAGCTGATGTTCAATGTGATGCCGGTTGCAGTGCATGGCGATGGGGCTGCCAGCGAGATTGAGCTGGAATACACCAAGATCGAGGATGGACGGGTGTCTGGCACTGGCGAAAAGTTTCGTCTGGCGGCAGAGCAGGTGTTCAAGGCCATTGGTCAAAACCTGGAGGGTCAGCCTGAGGGGCTGACGCTGGAGGGTCGCAAGATCAAGGTTGATGACGCGGGCCGTACGTCTGTTGCTGGCGTTTGGGCTGGGGGCGACTGTGCCTCGGGCGGCGAAGACCTGACCGTGACTGCGGTGGCCGAAGGCCGTGATGCCGCAATTGACATTCATTCCAGCCTGATGGGCTGAGCCAGCTTTGGGATCGCGCTGGCGGTTTCAAGCTTGCACTTCAAGGAGCAGACAAATGGCTGATCTGACAACTGAATTTTTGGGAATAAAATCCCCGAACCCGTTTTGGCTGGCCTCGGCGCCGCCAACGGACAAAGAATACAACGTACGCCGTGCCTTTGAGGCCGGATGGGGCGGCGTGGTTTGGAAGACGCTGGGTGAAGAAGGTCCACCTGTGGTCAACGTCAATGGGCCGCGCTATGGCGCGATCTTTGGGGCGGATCGTCGGCTGCTGGGATTGAACAACATCGAGTTGATCACCGATCGACCTTTGGAAGTGAACCTGGAAGAGATCACCCGGGTCAAGAAAGATTACCCGGATCACGCCATCATCGTCTCGTTGATGGTGCCCTGCGAAGAGCAGGCCTGGAAGGACATCTTGCCTAAGGTCGAAGCCACTGGAGCGGATGGAATTGAGCTGAACTTTGGCTGTCCGCACGGCATGGCCGAGCGCGGTATGGGATCTGCGGTGGGGCAGGTTCCCGAGTACATTCAGATGGTTACCGAGTGGTGCAAGAAGTACTATTCCAAGCCGGTGATTGTGAAGCTGACGCCAAACATCACCGATATTCGTCAACCTGCACGTGCCGCGAAGAACGGTGGTGCGGATGCGGTGAGCCTGATCAACACCATCAATTCAATCGTGTCGGTGGATCTGGATATCATGGCGCCCAATCCGACGATTGGCGATAAGGGAACACACGGTGGCTATTGTGGCCCGGCGGTTAAGCCGATTGCGATGAACATGGTGGCAGAAATTGCCCGTGATCCTGAGACACATGGATTGCCGATCTCGGCCATTGGAGGGGTAACCACCTGGCGTGATGCGGCTGAGTTCATCTCATTGGGCGCGGGTAATGTTCAGGTCTGCACTGCAGCGATGACTTATGGCTTTAAGGTCGTTGAAGAGATGATTTCCGGATTGTCCCAGTGGATGGATGAAAAGGGGCATTCTTCGATTGCCGATTTCATGGGACAGGCGGTGCCAAA
>Ga0209395_1003775_pt1 | contig 18400 bp, 11 predicted proteins | sample GOMGulsemesocosm_3_FD_184635 | JGI IMG/M metagenome (GOLD analysis project Ga0209395, IMG submission 184635) | Methane-oxidizing microbial communities from mesocosms in the Gulf of Mexico - GOM9D Gulf of Mexico (SPAdes) (version 2) | ecosystem: Environmental > Aquatic > Marine > Cold seeps... | reverse complement strand
CTTACGCTGCAATACCACTTGATACTCTCATTAATTTTGGCGAAGCATTTCGCCAATTTGCTATTAATTTTTCTCCTAATATATTTTATGTCTTTGGCTCAGCCTACTGGTTAGAAGCGGTATTATTACTTTTCTATGTTCGCTCACTTATCTACAAAGATTTTAGCCTGAAAATAACTGACTTATTATACCTTTTACCTTTTGTACTATACCTCGGCTACGAAACCAGCAACTGGTATATGCTTGATAGCAATACTAAAATTGCTATCCTCAATGGCTATCATATTGAAGAAGAGCCATTTTATACGCGCTTTATCAATTTATTCAGAGAATGTTTTCGAACTTTTTGTGGTGTATTATGTTTGCTTGAATTGCGTCATTACCAAAAACAAATCAAAAATAATTTTGCCGATATTGAAGATGTAGACCTGACTTGGTTAAAAATTCTGATTGTTGGGTTTCTAATCATTCGAGTACAAGCTGTGTTAGTTACCATGGGCTATATGACATCAATAGACCTCCACTTCACTATTAACTACCCTTTACTTGGCCAACTCTCTAATTTTATGGTGATGTTCTTAATCAGTTTTTTAATATTTTTTAGTTTAGGTGTATCAAACCTGTTCCACGGAATTGATAGAGCAACCATCGCCAATCAAGAAAAACAGTCAATAGATCCTGCTCAGATCAGTGCCTTAACGCTCTACATGCAAGAACATAAACCCTATTTAAATCACTTGCTAACTTTAGATAACCTTGCAGGGCAAACGCTTATGCCGCCACGGCAATTATCACAAGTGATTAATAGGCATTTTAATAAAAACTTCTTTGAATTTATCAACAGCTATCGTATTGAAGAGTCTAAAGTTTTGCTGAATAAAGAAGAGAATGCAAAAGTCACTATATTAGAAATAATGACTATGGCTGGTTTTAACAGCAAAGCAACCTTCAATACTTTCTTTAAGAAAGTTGTTGGCATGACACCAAGTCAATACAGAAAAGAACAGCTTGAACAACAATGATAACGCCTTAGCTATTTTATTTATTTTTTCTAGAAAACACCCTGAATACAAAAGAGTACATACAGTTGAGTCGAATAGCTTTAACCATATTAATAGTTCAAGAACATTGCCTAACAAACAGTATTTTGGCGGCTGATATACGCTTGCGGGCAATGTTAATGAATATACAACAACAGCATTGTTTTATGCCGGTAGAAACTAAATGAAAACGCTGCTATTTAATGGCCACGACATCGTACTATTAGTCATTACTTACATCTGCTTTTTATTTGCATTAATGACACTATTGAGCCGCCGTAAATCCGATTCAACTCACTTTTACTTAGGTACATTTTTATTATCCCAAGCAGGAATTTCCGCTTATGTATTGGCTTTTTATGGTGATAATTTCCATCATTGGTCAGTAGTAAATATACCTGGAATATTTTCAAGCTTAGAGTTGGCTTTTTGGCTTGAAGGTCCGCTTTTATTATTATATGTGCGCTCGGCTATATACCAACAACTGCACTTTAAAAAGCATGATATTATTTTATTATTGCCTTTAATTACCTACCTCATTGTACTCATCGTTGTAAACTTTCAATTTGAATCTAAGCAGGGGGCAGGTTTTTTACTTTTCCTAAAATCTGAAGGTATTCAATATTATGAACACCTACGTAATATTGTGCGGACAGGTTTTGGTTTCTGGGCTTTTTTAACAATACGCCATTATCAAAATCATATTTCAGCAGCTTATGCTAATCCAGAGTCAGTCAATTACCTTTGGCTCAAACTATTGGTCATTGGCTTTATTCTTTTAAGAATATGGACTGAATGTTACTTACTTATGTTTACCTTGGTTTCTGAATTATTAGCTGGCTCTAGTGCTGGTTTTATTGACTTTAACGTACTTGGCATTACGGCAAATTATGGACAATTAATACTTGTTTCAGCCTTATTATTCTTTGCGTTATCCGATCCTCGTAATATTTTTCGAGTCAAGAGCGAAGTGATTGAAAGTATAACTAAAACAGACAAAACAAATAGTTATTCTGCTGAGCAAGTTAGTCGTGTCTGTAAACATATGGAAAAACAACACCCCTATTTAGACAATCAGCTAAAAATTGATGACTTAGCCCAGCAAGTATCACTCTCACCAAAATTACTTTCTAATTTGATTAATCAAGAATTTAAAGTCAATTTTTTTGAGTACGTTAATCGCTATCGATTAAAGCAAGTTAGTGCCTACCTCACAGACCCTAGTATGGATAATCAATCCATTATCGAACTTGCCTTTCTTGCTGGCTACAACAGCAAAAGCAGTTTTAACCGATTATTTAAATTAGAGACAGGAAAAACCCCTTCACAATTTCGTAAAGAAAGATTGCAAGAACCCAGCTAAGAAATGACTACTTTCGTGGAGATGAAATCAGTTCACTAATATTTACTAGCTGCAATGACTTGCCCTACTTTTAGTGAATAACCAGCTTTAGTCGCTGTTTTCGTCTATCTATCGTCAGAATGCCGTTTCCCCGTACAAATCATGCCCCAAACAAATTTAAAATTAATTTACGGTAAAATCAACAAGATACAAGCTTTTAGTCACAAAAAAGCCATTAAACACATGGTTCAACTTAAGAAAACACCTAACTTGGTACGCAGATAGCGTTGCTTTTAGAGATAGTCACTTCGACCAATGCGTCGAATTTTGACCATGGTCCGCATATAAAAATAATAAATATTAACAAGATGTGGAGAACACAATGAATATAGAAACTATGCAACAAGAACCTCCTAGAAAATTAAAAAACTCAACGATGAGAGAAACTTTTCTTACCCTACTGGCAGGTAGTGTCGCTATTAGCATGTTGGTGTCAACAGCCGCCATGGCGATAGCTCCACTACAAGTGCAAGGTAATAAAGTACTTGTTGGTGGCCAGCAAAAAAGTCTAGACGGTATTTCACTTTTTTGGAGTAACAATAATTGGGGCGGTGAAAAGTTTTATACTGCCGATAACGTTGCTCGTATTAAAAATGAATTTGGTGCGGATATTGTTCGTGCCGCTATTGGCCATGGCGCTGGTGGTGGTGTGCAAGAATTTTGGGATGATAATATGGCGCGTTTAGATACGGTAGTGCAAGCCGCTATCGATAACGATATGTATGTCATTATTGATTATCATAGTCATATTGCCCATACCAATTGGGAGGCTGCCGATGCCTTTTTTACCCAAGTAGCGACTAAATGGGGCGGATATGACAATGTTATTTATGAGATCTATAACGAACCCCTTCATGAAAGCTGGGTAAATGATTTAAAACCTTATGCTGAGCATGTTGGCGCAACAATACGTAATATTGACCCTGATAACCTAATTATTATGGGCACACCAAAATGGTCTTCAGAAGTTGATGATGTTGTTGGCAATAAAGCCAATATTTCTAACATGGCTTATACCTTACATTTTTATGCTAATACTCATCAAGGTTCAAACAGAGCGAATGCCCAACGCGCTTTAGATGGCGGTGTACCTCTATTTGCCACAGAGTGGGGTATGACTGATGCTGATGGTGCTGGCCCGGTAAATTATGATGAAACGTGGGCTTGGATGACCTTTTTGCGTGATAATGGAATTAGCCATGCAGCATGGGCATATAATGATAAAGAATATACTGATGAAACAAGAACAAGAGTTGAAACATCCTCTTTCTTCTGGGCAGACGGTACCTTAAAAGAGTCAGGAAACTTCATTAAAGAAATTAATGCCGGCGGTGATGTTGGTGGCGGCATCATTGATGGCCCATGTAGCCTGTTAATGGTATCGGGCACACTGCAGGCCGAAAACTTCTGTCAAGCATCAGGCATCACTGTAGAAGCCAGTCAAGATATTAATGGTGGCGATAATATTGGTTATGTCGATGATGCTGACTGGTTAACTTACAACATTAATATGCCACAAGCTGGCGAAGCAATGGTTACTTATCGTATTGCTTCTGACGGTACAGGAGGTGTTATTCGTCTTGAACAAGGCGGGGGTGCTATTTCTTATGGCACAGTCACAGTACCAAATACTAGTGGCTGGCAGACTTGGCAAGATGTTAGCCATACGGTTAGCTTACCAGCAGGCGCTCAAACAATTGCCATTGCAGCAGAAATCGGTGGTTGGAACTTAAACCATTTTAGTATCTCAGTAGATGGTGTAGAGGTTTGCACTGAAAACTGTGAAACGGCTACGGTTGTTAAAGTGGAAGCTGAAAGCTTTAGCGCTATGGACGGCGTAGAAGCTGAAGCGACACAAGATAGTGGTGGCGGTTCGAATGTTGGTTATATCGATAATGCTGATTGGATGACCTATAGCAATATTACGTTGCCTGTAAGTGCTTCGGGTAAATATGATATTTCTTATCGTGTTGCTTCACTAAACGGTGGCAGTTTGAAAATAGAGCAACCCGGTGGTGCTGTTGAATATGGTAATGTTAGTTTTGCTGCTACTGGCGGATGGCAATCATGGACTACCGTGAGTCATATCATCACCTTACCAGCAGGTATCAACGAAGTATCTGTTGTTTCAACATCAACTGACGGCTGGAATTTCAACTGGTTTGAAATTAATGCCGCTGACGGAAACACAGATCCAACAGCGAGTTGTGAAGGGAGTGCCGTTTATCCCAATTGGCAGAGAAATGATCACCCTGGAACAGCAAATACTCACCAAGATGCCGGAGATGAAATGTCATTTTCTGGCAACTTGTATGTCGCTAATTGGTATACCAATACACAGCCAGGCAGTGATGCTTCATGGAGTTTAGTTAAAAGTTGTCAGTAATAACCTGCAACTAAAACCTAGCTAAAACCTAGCTAAAAAATAGGTTTTATCATGGGAGTTACCTAACAAGGTTAACTCCCATTATTACAACGAGTCACTAACCCCATACTTTTCAAAGTATTACAAAGTACATCATTCGCTAACATAAAGTTGAACGTACACTTATCGACTTTTTCATAAGTTGAGACGACTTCTTAATATAAATATTTTACTTTATTTGTGTTGATGAAATCTTTTCGGTTTTTATCTTACATCGCAATGTTTCCATCACAAATACAAGTGTAAACAACAAGCAGCTATTTGGCTTTGTGCTAAGTTTTTTTGACACTCGCCCCCCTGCTGTTAAACATATTGCTATTGAATTAATACATCAAAAAATAATAATCAAATTTAAAAATTTACAGGTAAGTACAATCATGGCGAATAGACTATCTAGTTTTACTGTTTTAAAAAGGAAAGCAAAATCATTAAATATTGCACTCCTACTTAGCAGCTCCTTATTTCTAATATCCTGTGGAGGTTCATCTTCAACAGAGACAGAAAAAGAGCCCACAAGCTCTACCCCTCCAGCAAAAGAGCTACCCGTTGCTAGCCCTTTATTAATAGAAGCAGAAGATTATGTCCGATTTTTGGATACTACCGAAGGTAATGAAGGTAATGCTTTTCGCAATGACAATGTCGATATTGAAGAGATGACCAGTGGTGAGGGTTTCATTGTTAGTTATACCGAGTCAGGTGAATGGTTGGAATATGACATCACTCTAACAGCAGGCGCTTATATCCTAACAACAAGTGTTGCCTCAGCGCTTGGTGGTGCAAGTTATTCACTATTGCTTGATGATAAACTTGTTGCTTCTGATAGTGTCGCTGAAACGGGTGGCTGGCAAGTTTTTGAAAGCCATGATATTGCCCTACTTACTATTACCGAAGGTGCCCATATTTTACGTATCGCCATCGACGCTGGACCGTTCAATTTAGACAATATCAACTTTAAAGTGGATGATGGCACCTATGTACCTCCAGTCGTTTTACCTGAAGAAGAACCATTAAAATTACCTGATGTTGAGGTGGTTATAGACCCTAATCCAATCAGCCCACTAACGGCAGTGAGTGAAATGGGTATAGGTATTAACTTAGGTAATACTTTAGACGCGCCATCAGAAGGGGCTTGGGCACCGGCAGCAGAAGAGCAATATATTATTGATTTTAAAGAGGCTGGTTTCAAACATGTCAGAATTCCAGTTACCTGGCATGAACGTACCGATAGCTCAGCGCCGTATCAGGTAGACGCCACTGAAATGGACCGAGTTGAAACCATAGTTGACTGGGCGCTAAAGCAAGACCTTTATGTCATTCTAAATGCCCATCATGATAGCTGGCTCAAAGATAACTACGCTAGCCAGAGTAATCGCAATCGCTTTGACTCGATTTGGTTACAAATCGTTGAGCGATTCAAATATAAATCAGCAAAGTTGATGTTTGAAATTCTCAATGAGCCTGTTGGCTTAACCATTGATAATGTGAATGAAATAAATGTACGGGTGCTCGATATAATTCGTCGCACTAACCCAACACGTTTAGTGGTATTTTCAGGGAATGGCTTTACCCCTATTAATTCCTTGTTAGCAGCGGCAATACCCGATGAGAGTGATGATTATTTAATTGGTAATTTCCATGCTTACGACCCATGGCCCTTTGCTGGTCAGTGCCTTAGGGGTTGGGGGAGCGATGCAGATATCGCTGAATTAGGTCATATCTATCAAAAAGCAAGTAACTGGTCTGTTGAAAATAATATTCCGGTGAGTGTTAATGAATTTGGTGTTGCGCATTTTGATTTTACTGCACCTGAAAATATTTGTGATGAAGGTGACCGCTTAAAGTATATAGCTGCACATGTGAACTTCGCTACAGAACATGGCATTGCGGCAACCTTTTGGGATGATGCAGGTTCGTTTAGTACCTATGACCGTACCAACAATAGTTGGGGACCAGAGAAAGATATTTTAGTGGTACCTAACCTACCCTAACGCTTATTTTATTGATTAATCACTGATGATAAAAAAGCAGCTTACCTAATAATGGCTGCTTTTTTACCGCTAATTCTGCAGTTAAAAAGTCAGCAACATCATCAGAAGTAATTCAATGATAAGTTGTGCCGATATTTGAACGTTCAAATGTCACTTATAGATAATTACGGACGAAGTGCTTAGCAATGTATTTTAGCCTAGCAATATCATTAACAACTGGCGTTATTAAATTTATGAATATAAAACACTCTATTGCAGCATTTACTGCTATCACATTTTGTTTAGCTTGCTTATTCAACAGCTCTGTTGTTGCTGAGCAGGGTAAATTCTACGCTAAAAAAAAGTATTCCGGACAGTCCATTCCCAGCTTTAGCCAAAACAAACATAAGTTACCCAAGCCCATTTTTGATGATAAACCCGAATATATTGATTTTTATTATCGAGCTTGGCAAATAGGGTTTCAGCATTTTAAAAAGCCCCAAGCAAACAGCCCTTTGGTTTCAAATTTTATTGATGAGGCTTTTAATGACAACATATTTTTATGGGATATGAGTTTTTCAACCATGTGGGGTAATTACGCTCATCATATTTTCCCTGGCATTGAAGGTTTAGACAATTTTTACCGTACCCAAATGAGTGATGGTGAGATTGTTCGAGAAGTTGGCGAAAAAGATGGTCACTTAGGTGTTATTGGTTGGTCTGAGCCTGGCACTGCAGGCAATCTAAACCATCCCATTTTACCTTGGGCTGAGCTTGAGTCTTATAAAATAACCAATAACAAAACCCGGCTCGCCGATGTTTACCTGCCTTTAGTAAAGTATCGTGAAAGTTTTAATAAAATTTATCACCCAGCTTCTGGTTTATACCTTACCGATAAAGCTGCCATGGATGATTCACCACGCAATGAACAAATGCTAGCGGGTATTGATGTCGCCGCCGAAATGGTTATTTTTGATTTGTGGCTGGCAGAAATAGCGACCGAGCTGAACAAACATGATGAAGCCAAACTCTATATTGCTCGTGCAAATAGTTACGCTCGCTTTATCAATGAAAAACTCTGGCATGAGGAAACCGGCTTTTATTATGATTGGGGCAAAAATAACAAATTGATGACTATGCGCACCATAGCTGCTTTTTGGACCATGTTAGGTAAGATTCCTAACCAAGAGCAGTTAGCCAAATTAATAGTCCACTTAAACGATCCAAAGTCATTCAATACCAAACATAGAGTGCCGACCCACCCCGCTGATGAAGTAGGTTTTAATGGTGATTATTGGGCGGGTGCTGTTTGGGTGCCAACAAATACCATGGTTATACAAGGACTTGAAATTAACAATAAATTCGTTCTCGCCCGAGAAATTGCCATGAATCACCTTGACCGTACTACGCAAGTTTTTCTAGACACCAATACCGCGTGGGAGAATTATACTCCGTTAGAAATCAAACAAGGTCGTAAAGCTAAACCAGACTTTATCGGTTGGTCGGGACTTGCTCCTATTAACTATTTAATTAAACATGCCATTGGGCTTCGTATCAACGCAGCAAAGAATGAAATCACTTGGCGCATCAATGAAATCGGCCGTCATGGCATTACAAGTCTTCGCTTTAATGGTCAAGGCGAAGCCATGAATTCGGTGGATTTAATCGCCCAAAAACGTACTAACTTAGCTGATGATATTGATATTAGTGTGCACTGCAGGCGAGACTTCACCCTGAGCATAATTAGCCAGTTTAACGAGAAAAGTTATCAAATAAATTGCCAGAGTAAAGGGAAAATAGTGTTTAAACATGATAACTAATTGGATTTTATCTTGTTTAAAACCAATTAATTAACGAATTAACGAACATTTAATAGACAAATAAGTAACAGCGTTTACAATCAGCAATGAAATAACAACGGAGTTGGGGTAGCAGTATGCATAAACATAGAATAAGTTTCGCTGATATTAACATTATCAGTGACAGCATTGCCGAAATTATTATAGATGAAGGAGTAGAAGTCTCTATTGAAATGGTTGAAGAACATGACAATTTTCTTGCCTGCATATTCAAAGGTAACTATGGTGTTCTACTTAATAAAATCAATGACTACAGCTATAGTACCGAAGCTCAATTTATCATGGGTTCTACTGAAAATACAGTTGCGATTGCCGTGGTAAATTATACCGAACTAGGCAAGCAGTCTAGCAAAGCGATTGCAGATAAACGTGTTGTCGACCAGTTAAATGTCCGGACATTTTCAGGTTTAAATTTAGGTTGGCAAGATGCGATGTCTTGGTTGAAAAATGAGATAAACATCATTAACGTTACTTCAAGATGATATAAGTTATCAGGAAAGCTAAAACAACTTAGGTAGCTTGTTATTCAAGCGATAGCCATAAGGCTTTGTTACCTTGGAGTTGTTTGGTTTTTTCACTCAACAATGGATTTTTAAGTTTAAAAACAACGCGATTTTCAATATTAAGCTGAGCCATAAGTTTTGGTGGAGCCTTTAGTTGATAAAATAATTGATCAAATTCTCCCTTCTTAATGGCACGCATTAAACCAACTTGTAAGCGGTTAGCGAGTGCTGAGTTTTTTTTGTTAACAAAAAAATATAACGGTGCGGTGTAAACTAACATCAAGTGGTTTTCTAGCCGCAGCATAGGGTGTTGAGCCAACTCTACAGAAATCTCCGTGATTGCCCGTGGAAAATAGTCAAAGCGTCGCCTTTCTAACATAGCGTGTAGCGACCTTGTCAGTGCATCAACGGTAAGAATATTATTAGCACGCAAAATTTCTGTATCTGGCCAATTAAGGCCTTGTCCAGCAAGTAAAGTATTTAGCTCTGTTAGTGAACTAATGTCAGAAAAGCTGCTTTGATCGCCATTGCGTATTAAAAAAACCCGAGCGCCCATCAACCCTTTTAATAAGGGAACATATATCGCTTGTAATACTTGTTCTCGTTTATTTGAGGTCATAGCCCATAAAACATCAATATTCTGCTCTGAACTAAGCATATTAATACTTCGTTGCTGAACCATATTAATCTTCACAGGAACTAATAAATAAGGGCCAAAATCATCTAGAGTTTCCTCTAAAGCCAACGTTAATAAACTGCCGTAATATTTTTCATTGTCATCAAACAGCGTACTTTGGTTATAACGAATAATTAGTGGCTTAGCGGTATGTTTAACCGCCTGCTTAATCGCTTGAGTAACCTTTTGCTCAGCCTCTATAGAAATCGTTTGTGCCGTTAGCGTAAAAGAAGCCAATAACAGCAGTAAATTGATAATTAAACGAACTAAGTAAATCATGATGACAACAGCAAAAAATATAACATAGGCAAGCACCCTTCTTTTTATAAGTAATTTATGAATATCAATAACTTATTACTTTTCTTTTATCAAAGTAGCAACAATAGCGGGGTGATCCGACGGATAAGCAACTATTTGTTTTGCTTTGCCAGAAAGATCTTTAACAAAAAGACAATCAATACCGGCATTTATCAGCAAAGTCATGTTGGCTTTTTCCTGAATGTTTGATGGCTCTTTAGCATTGCAGTGGCTATTAAAATCGCCCAATAATATTTTAGGATACTGACTGATTTTATTTAGCAAGGCGATAGTTTCTTCAGCATTGGCAGACCGAGTAACACTACTTTCATGATCCCAGTGAACATTGACTACTAGGTAACGCCTGTTCAATTTATCTATTACTGCATATTCACCCGTTCGGGTAACGTTAGGACCATCAGTTAAATCAAAACGGCCCGAGTCGATAAAGCTATTGCCCTGACAACGATTAATAAACACTTGAAATTTATGTTGCCAGCATTTTCCCAGTGATTTTTTTAAGGTGATAGCGCGCTGATAGTTTGTCGGCAGGTTATCATTAATATCAGGGTGCTTAAGGCGCCAGTCTTCAACACCTTCCTGAGCCCCTAACACATCAACATTATGACTATTAATTAACTGAGCATAATCATCACTATGTTCAGGCATAGTTTTCCAGCCATAGATGTTTAGCGACATCACTGTGATTGATTCATTGACTGATTCATTGACTGATTCATTAATTGATTCAGCATGAGTTTGCACATTTAGTGAAGCTAACAAGCTTATCAGTAAAAACATTGTCACTTTCAAGGCCGCTGTATCCTCTCAAAATAGTTATTTAGTTAGCTGGTGTGATAACAGCCAAGTATAAAGATCATCACCTGAATAAACGCGTGTCCAAGCATCATGCCCCTTATCTTCATGAACAGTAAAACGTACCTCTCGATGACCTAACTTTTCTAACTTATCTAATCCAGCATAGAAGTACTTAATATTCACTGCGCTATCTCTACCGCCGGCAAATTGCCAAACAGGAAGTTTATGTTTTGCTATTGGCGCCATTAAACTAGGATGTCCCCAACCGACCACAGGGGCAATAGCGGCAAACCTTTCCGGGTATTTACTCGCCATATACCAAGTGCCAAAACCGCCATAACTTAGTCCGGATAAATAGCTTTTATTAACATTAATTCGGTACTTAGCTTGTACGTTATCTAACATCGCTATTAAATCAGTCTCAAGTTTTTCCCAGCCTTGGGGCAATAAAGGTTTAACTTCATTCATATCGATTAGTGAAGCTACTCTTTGAATATCAGCACTCGTTTGAAAAGCCACGCTTCGTATTGGCACACCGTTAGTTAACCTTTTCGGAATACTGTCTTTAGAGCGGTTATCAATATAGGCGATACCCTTTTTATCAAAACCAAACATGTGTAGCTGAGGTGAAATAATAATAAAAGGTAAATCTTTTTTCTGTACCCAAGCTTCATATAAAGGGCCCTGCATCAAGACAAAATCGAGTTCGTCTTGGCCATTACCCCGTTCACCATTACCATGTAAAAACAGCATGACTGGCCATTTTTTATCTGTTTTTGAGTGATAACCTCGCGGCAAGTAAACAAAATATTCGCGCTGACTATTATCAACACTACTTTGATATGCTTCTCGTAATAATTGTTCTTCTGAGATCTGAACAGCGGCAAATTCCTTGTCTACATGCTGTTCAGTATTATTAGTGCAAGCCATTAACAACATACTAGGCAGCAATAGCGAAAGTATTCTTTTTTTCATAATAATCCAAATTTAACGAGTGTAATTTTCAAGCTACACTGGCTAATAAATATCCTAGGGACAAGCCCTCTGAGATTTTCATCATGTCCTATTAAGAAAAAGAAATGATGAGATAATTTAAAACAAGAGAGCAACGTAGCTAGTTTATGCAGCTCCCTCCTGGACAACAAAGGTTGAAACCTTACTATTTAATTGGCTTGCTTGAGTACTTATTCCCATAGACTGCTGCTGGTTTTTTTCAGCATCTTTCGATATTACTTCTGCCAAGTCTTGAATAGAAACACAATTTTTCATGATATCATCGGTGACTAAGTGTTGCTCTTCTGCACCCGATGCTATTTGAATAGCCATATCATTGATATTATCAACAGATACACTAATTTCTTCGATAGCACTTGCCGCTTTATCAGCTTGAGTAACTGCACTTTGAGCGAAATTAGAACTCGTATCCATGATTTTAACCGCTTCAATAGTCGACTGTTGAAGTGCATTGATCATGATTTGAATTTCTTCTGTTGAGGAATGGGTTCTTTGTGATAGTACTCTTACTTCATCGGCAACTACGGCAAAACCTCTGCCTTGTTCACCAGCTCGTGCAGCCTCTATTGCAGCATTAAGTGCCAATAAATTGGTTTGCTCTGCTATTCCTTGAATTGTTGATAAAATGCTATCGATGTTTTTTGCATGTTGATTTAATTCACTTATTACACTGGTAGCTTGGGTAATTGTATTTGCTAGCTCGTCAATAGTTGCACTAGATTGCATTACTAATTTTTTTCCTAGTGCAATTTGCTTAGTCGAGTTATTAACCGTTTCAGCAGTTTTCTCTGCATGAAAAGCGATGTCTTTAGTTGAAGAAGACATTTCTGTAATAGCAGTAACAACCAAACAAATTTCTTGCTGTTGTGAACCTAGCTCACTCACCGACTTTTCACTTTGGCGCTCACTTGATTGCGCCTGCTGTTCAAGCTCAACAGCTTGCTCTCTAATATGAACAATTAATGACTGCAGGCTATTAATAAAAATATTAAAATGACCGGCAAGTTTTCCCACTTCATCATGAGATTTTATATTAATTCTTTGTGTTAAATCCCCTCCTCCTTGGGCAATAACTGATAATGCACTTGAGACATTACCAAGCGGTTTAAACAATATTTGACATAATATACTCAGCAAAAATGCACATAAAATGATGGCAAATAAGGTCACAAGAATTTGTGAGTATAAAGCACTAAATAAAGGAGAGATTACTGAGTTGTAATCAACAATAACCACCGAATATAACTGCGTTCCTTTAATCGGCGCAACATAGACATAAGATTGTGTATTCGACAAAACCTCAAGAGAAACCTGTTGGCTGCTTGCCAGCCTCTTCAGCGTTGATAACGTTAAACCATTACTAATATTACTTACCGATTTGTTTAATAATTTCATATTGTTATATGCAAAGATGTTTCCTTGTTCTGTTGCAATAAACATCTCATTGTCGCCGGGTAATATCACATTTCGTAATGGGTTAAGAATATCGGTTAACTCTACATCTGCACCTAAAACAACCTGCTCACCATTAATATACTGCACCTTGCCTAAAGAAACGACATTAGCTCCTGTTGCGGCAGCAACCGTAGGGTTGTCCATAAATACATGGTTTGGCTGTGCCATTGCATTTTTATACCAACCCCATTTTCTCGGGTCATCATTACCCACAGGTAAGGAGATTTCATTAGCATTTTTATTAGAGCCATCGGTAAATGCCATAAAAACATTATCAAACTTAGCGGAGTTTTTTACTTGAATCAGGTGCTTAATAGTTTGCTCGACATGTATATCTTTTGGTATAGCGCTAAGTGCCGCCTCCTTGGCATTTAACCAATCAACAACATAATTGTTATAAGATAAAGTGACATTTTTAACTCGACTTTGTATTTCATCATTTAAACGGCTTTTTGATGAAAAAAAGGAAAGCGTTGTTACCAATAAACAGGCAATTGCAATAACAATACTTGCCCACAGAGTGATTTTTTGTTTTAGCGTGAGTTTCATCTTCACTTATCCTTTATTATTTATATTATTTTGGACGTTAATTTTTCTAATAAACCCATGATTTAGCTATAGTTTTCTTTCTGGAATCAACCAAACATTATTAACAAGCTCAACCTTGCCCTGCATTTGTTCAACCACCACATGATCAATCACCTTAATCGCTCGTTGCGCCATCATAGTAAAAGTATCTTCCCCTAGTTGATTTGGCGTATGGTCAGGAAAGTTTCTTCGAGTTCGGTGAATCCAGTAACTTTCTGATAAGTTATCTTGACCAAAGGATTGTTCAACCCCAGTTTTACCAAGCATAAAACCTAATAATCCGCCCCAGGTCGCTGTCGGATTATCTGAGTCCCAGCCAGTCAAAGAGCCTATTTGAATGGTACGAACAATGTCTCCTTCACCGTAGAACAAACTCACTAAGCTGGCGGCAAAATTAATGCCTGCCTCAAAGGGATCATGATAAACATAACCATCAGCACTATTTATTTGATAACGCTGATAGACTTGATCGCGGGTCTTTTCCCAGTCCTTTTTATTGGGATTTTGTTGATATGAATTTTTAATAAAATCATACATTTTGGCGGGGTAAGAATCTTTTGGCAGTACTTTACTTGCTTGTTCAGCTAACCACTGGGTTTGCTGCTGCAGTGAAAGTGAGCTATCTACTTTTGATGCTAAAGAGTGCATAGTGATATAAAACTGAGAAATCCACTGAGCCTCTGCTTTAGCTGAAACTCGAATAGGCAAATGAGAAATTTTTAAAGCAACATCCGACCGAATCGGTGCCAATAAACCAAAGATTTCTGTGGTTAGTTGCGCATCAATCATCATGTATTTCGCATTATTTTTCGGTTCACTGGTCGCTGGTGGTAACATGCCTTGCGCCATTAATATTCTAGCCTGCTGATTTGCTTCCCATAAGAAGTTCTCTTTAATCGCTTTAGAATGGCTAAACTTTTTAAAAGGTGGTGCGTCCTCTTCCGAGTAAGTGTGTACCAACCAACCTGTTCGGATTTGCTCAGCCGTCAAAAGACTCGTTTGATGGAACTCATGTAGATACTGATACATGTATTCAATATCGGTATCATCATCGGCGCCCCAAGGTTGACCTTTTTCAACAAAGAAAAAATCTATGGTATCCATATGAGGTACACCTTCCCCCCAAACAGCAGGTAAATCTTTACTGCCCCAATCTTCATCAGTATAAAAAGGCATGGTTGCTGGTGTGCCTACTTTATCCATTTCAGTGACTAAACCAGTCCAGTTAGCAATACTTTGCCCTAACCAAAAGCCGTGTAATTTTTCTTGATAGTCATATCTTGAAACAGTAATGATATCTGTGGCTTCAACATGCGTAAGTTCTTTTTGGCTAGTAGGTTCAGTGATAACTTCAGTGTTAACATTTTCTGTGCAAGCAGCTAAAAAAATCACGACTACACAATATGCAAAAAGCAGCGCTAATTTCATCAACGTTCTCCAGTTAACATAAATTGATATTTAAAATTATTGCGGGTAACCATTTCAGCTATTAAGCAATGGCTTTGAGGTATTCAAAAAATATTCTGACTAAGCGCTAATACGCTTAGTCAGAAATTATATTTATTGTTGGTAGTTAAAACTTGCCTTAAGTTTTATTTGATCAAGAGAAGTGCCCAGTAATACTTCAAATTCGCCGGCTTCAGCCAACCAGTTATTACTGCTGACATCCCAAAAGGATAAATCACGTTTATTTAGTGAAATACTGACTTGTTTGCTTTCACCAGGGGCTAAATAAACCTTAGCAAACCCTTTCAGTTCTTTTGCTGGTCTATCAACACTGGACTCAACATCATGAAGGTATAATTGCACTACTTCAGCGCCAGCCACTTTACCGGTATTTTTAACCGTTGCCGTCACCGTTATTCTTTCATCAGCAGAAATTTTTGATGACGATAAAGTAATATCAGTGAGTGCGAAATCGGTATATGAAAGGCCGTGACCAAAGGCAAAGGTTGGTTTAATGTTTTGCTGCTCAAACCAGCGATAACCAATGAATACCCCTTCTGTGTATAAACTTTCAGTAGCGTTATAATCATTCAAGGCAATCGGCGCAGTATCCTCTAGCCGTGCAGGTAAAGTAATTGGCATTTTACCACTTGGGTTAATATCACCCGTTAAAATATCAGCAAACGCATGCCCTGCTTCCATACCACCATACCAACCCCAAACGATTGCATTAGCTTTTTCTGCCCAAGGCATTTCTACCGCCGAGCCAGCAACGAGAAACACTACAGTTTTTTCATTAGCAGCAATTAACTTACTAATAATTTCATCTTGTGAGTTAGGCAGTTTCATATCGGATCTGTCAATAGATTCTCTATCATCTCCATGACTTAAGCCGCCAAAGTAGATAACCGCATCAGCCGCTTTTGCTGCAGCGATATAGTCAGCCTCACTGGTAAATAATTCACCCGGCGCATTCCATCCTAAAGTGAAGTATTCACTGCCATCATAGTCAATTTCAAAGGTATAACTTTCACCGGCAGTTAGTTTTATATCATGAGTTAATGTTTGTTCAGTAATAGCTGAATCACTGCTAAGCTGATGAGTAATTACCGTATCATTATTAATTTTTAGGGTAAAATTACCGCGTGCTTCAACCTTCAACTTATGCAAGCCTGTGGTTAACGGTTTGATCTTTGCCGCCATGGTAATATGCTGAGTTTGACCTGGCTGCTTAGCTTTAAATTTGGAATCCACTATCCAAGATTGTTCAGTTAAGTTCTCTCGTGCTGACTCGGCAAAATAAGATATGTTCCAAGCAGGAGTACCGGTCCAGTGGCGACTTTCAACATAATCACTGGCAATAGCCCCTAACTCACTGCTACGTGCCCTCATCACTGTGATATTTACATCATCAGCAAATTTTGCTTTTAAACCTTGTAAGGGTGTTACTTCATATAAAGATTTTACTTCTGAAGAGCCGCCACCTGTGCCATGGGCTTTATCGGCATTAGGACCAAGTACTAGGATATTTTTAATGTGGTTTTTATCAAGTGGCAACACTGATTTTTCACCAACGCTATCATTTTTTAATAACACGATCCCTTCGGTAGCTATTTTACGCGCCGCCGCTTGATGGTCTTTGGTATTTCTTGAGCCTGGAAGGCGATTTTCATCATACATACCTATACTGTGCTGCACTCTTAAAATACGTCTCGCTTTTTCATCGGCGACAGATTCAGGAATTTTACCCGCTTCGATCATTGCTAAAAAAGGTTTAGCTAAAAAGTAATCTTGATAATCAGCTACATCGGTACCCATTTCTAAATCTAAGCCATTTACCGCGGCATCATAGGTATTAATATCAACATGCCAATCGGTAAGTAAAACACCTTTATAGCCCCACTCACCTTTTAATATATCCATGACCAAATGTTTGCTTTGGTTAGCGTTAGTGCCATAGTACTCATTATATGAGCCCATCATACCAAGCACACCACCTTCTTTAACCGCCGCTTCAAAGGCCGGTAAATAAACTTCTCTTAAAGTACGTTCATCTGGTTTGGCATTAACACCCGTACGATTTAGCTCCTGGGTATTTAACGCATAATGTTTCACGGTAGCGGCAACATCATTAGCTTGAATAGCTTTAATTTGTGGTACCACTAATTTTGCCGCTAAAATAGGGTCTTCGCCCATATATTCGAAATTTCTGCCATACAATGGCAAACGCGCTAAGTTAACCCCAGGGCCTAGGATAAAGTCCTTTTTTCTATCACGGGCTTCTGCACCTAACACTTGGCCATGTAAACGTGCCATTTCTACATCCCAGCTAGCTGCAACCGAAGTAAGGTGAGGTAAATAGGTTGAGTGATCATCTGTCCAACCTGCCGATGCCCAAGTATGTCGCTCTATTTGATGACGAACACCATGCGGGCCATCTGACAACCACATTTCAGGAATGCCAACACGCTCAATGGCATTAACGTGGAATTTACCACTTGCATGAGCCAAGGAGACTTTTTCAGCTAAGGTCATTTTTGATAAAAGCGCTTCAACATCTTGCTCAACACTGGCCAAACGAACATCTGGTTTTGTTACCCCTTGCTGAGCAGTTTTTTGAGCATTAGTACTGGTATCGTCATTAACACAACCACTAACAGTGCTACTTAGCGCAAGTATCGCGGAAACAAACATGGTATTTTTTAACTTGGTATTTATAAATAGTGTTTTCATTAACTAACCTTTTTAACTTCATATTTGAGGATGAACAGTAAAATGTAAGCGCTTTCATTTTACTGTTCTAACATAATATCTAGTCGTATTTTTAGCAAGTAAATATTACGATTGATAACAATTTTACTTGGCTAAGTATTTAGCTGTGCCTTGCAGTACTTAGCGATATAGTATTT
>Ga0209395_1003773_pt1 | contig 18406 bp, 18 predicted proteins | sample GOMGulsemesocosm_3_FD_184635 | JGI IMG/M metagenome (GOLD analysis project Ga0209395, IMG submission 184635) | Methane-oxidizing microbial communities from mesocosms in the Gulf of Mexico - GOM9D Gulf of Mexico (SPAdes) (version 2) | ecosystem: Environmental > Aquatic > Marine > Cold seeps... | reverse complement strand
AATCAAAACGAGAATATAAATGCCAATGAACATCTTCTTCCCAAGATTCTTTAATTGTTTCCACTAAATTAAAAGGAATATTAATTTCATGAAATAAGTCATTATCAATAACATATTGTCCTGCTTCACAAAACATATCATAAAGTTCATTGCTTGCTTCATAATATGCATTGGCTTCTTCTTCACTTAGAACTACGATTTCATTTGAAATATAAGAACTTTCATCAAGATCTGTATGCCATGAAAAACCTATGGATTCAAGATAGTCATTACTTAAAGGTTCAAGTTGTTTTAATTTCATCTCTTAACCTCCAAAAAATGAAGAACGCTTTTTGCTGCTGTTTGAGGAACCAAAAAAACCACTCTTTTTAGAGCTTGAACTTGATCTTGAAGTACTTGATTTAGCTTTAGAAAAACTGCTTTTTGATTTTGAATATGTTGATGGAGATTTGTATTGCGTTCTTCGTTGAGATTGGTAATTTGAATTGTTAAATAATTTATTTCCAATGTAAGAACCAATCATTGCTCCTGCAACAGATGATAATAATACGCCACCAAGACCCATTCCACCATTTCCTGATGATACTTCTGGATTCGTTAATGCAGATGTTCCATTTTGGATTTTTACGTCTTCTTCACGTACAAGTGCATCAATCTCTGCTTTAGATAAGATACGCTCAGTTCCGTCTGGTTTTCGTAAAACAATAGTAGTGTTTGCACTTGGAAATTCGTCAACAATTGCATATGAACCATTTATTTCTTCTTGAATGATTACAAAAGCACCTTGTTTTTGGCTAGCATTTGTAAAGGCATCATTTTTTTGAGAATTTTTATCTTCACAACCTACTAATCCCAGTACTAATACTGCACCAAGGCCACCAACCATTGCATAATTCGATATTTTCTTAATGTGTTTCATTATTTTCCTTTAAAGCTTGTCTCATAATTTCAATTGTTTTTGTATCTATTGTTTGTTTTAAAAAATATTCTAAGGCCAATACCCCTTGATATAAAAGCATATCTTCCCCATCTTTTACTTGAAGTTTTTCTTTTTTTGCTAAGGCTAAAAAAGGTGTTGTAATTCCATAAATGCAGTCAAATGCGTAATGTGCATTTAAAAAGACATTTTCAAGTTTCTGCATTGGTAAGGGATACTCTTGATCTTTAAGACCAGCACTGGTTGCATTAACAACTAAGTCATAAGCATTTAATCTGAAATTATCCCACGTAAAAGTTCTAATATTATTTTCTTTAAAGAAAATAAGTTTTTCTGGTGAGCGGTTTATTACAGTAACATCATAATTTTTTTCTTGTAAACTTAAGGCAATAGCTTTAGCTGTTCCTCCAGCTCCTAAAATAAGAACCTTTTTAACATTTTTGAATACTTGTATGGCTTTTATAAAACCTGCCCCATCTGTATTATAAGCAATGATTTTATCATTCTCTTTTATATACGTATTAACTGCTTGTATTTTTTGTGCAATTCCTCTTACTTCATCTGCTTTTAAATAAGCCGTTTCTTTGTGAGGAACTGTTATATTAGCTCCTAAGAACCCTTCTTTATTAAATACATCGTTAATCGTGTTTGCATTTTTTAATAAATATTTTTCATAAATATTATCATGTTTTAGATACTCAAATGCAGCATTATGCATTTGAGGGGATTTTGAATGTTCAACAGGGTCTCCAAAGATTACGAATCTATTTTTTTGCATTGTTTTCCTTTTAAAAAAGGATTTTAACACAAAATGAACTAAGAAGATATTAAAATATACAAAAGAATTCTAAAGGTTAATATATGTTTCATATTGAAAGTTTTTTTAGTGATAAAATGGATGGTAATATAGCTTACCATGTGAGAGATATTGTAAAAAATGTTGATAAAAATAGAAAAACACTCTCATTAAAACATGGCTTTAGTGTAAACAATATTATGTATATGGATCAAGTTCATGGAAATACAATCAAAATAGTACATAATGACTCTGCAAGGCTTACACATGCTTGTGATGCTTTAATAACACAGGAAAAAGGTTTACAATTGATGGTCATGGTGGCTGATTGTATTCCTATACTTATGAAAGATTCAAAAAAAGGCGTTATAGCAGCTGTTCATGCAGGTAGAAAATCAAGTTTTTTAAAAATTGTAGAAGACGTAGTCTTAAGCATGCAAAAAGAATTCTCTTGCAAGGCTTGTGATATTGAAGTGGAATTAGGACCGTCAATTCAAGTATGTTGTTATGAAGTGAATGAAGAGATGCAAAGTTTTGTAAAAAATAACTTTGGAGAAAAATTCTGCAAGGGCAAAAATATAAATTTACAAGAAATAAACAAAAAAATATTAAATGATTTGGGTGTTAATAATATTACTTCTTCAAATCACTGCACCAAATGTGGAGATGAAAAATATTTTTCATATAGAAATAATTCTGATTGTGGAAGATTTGCAGGTTTTATAGGATTAAAATAATACTTTAGATTATATACTGGTGTAAATGGTAAATATTATGTAAATATCATGTATCTTAAACTTAATAAAAACTTTTTACACGAAGTTATCCCCTGTTTTTATTATAATTAAGTTTCATTTAGTTACAATTCTTTCAAATAACATACAGGGTTATAAAAATACTAAGGACTATAAAATGAGCAAAACAGTTACAAAAGAAGAGGCACTAGATTATCACCAGTTTCCAAATCCAGGTAAATTATCAATAGCAACTACAACAGACTTAGCAACACAAAGAGATCTTTCTTTAGCATATACTCCTGGTGTTGCTCACCCATGTTTAGCTATTCAAGATAATCCCCAAAATGCATATAAATATACTGCAAAAAGAAATCTTGTTGCTGTAATATCTAATGGAACTGCAGTTTTAGGACTTGGGGATATTGGTGCACTTGCATCAAAACCTGTGATGGAAGGAAAATCAGTTTTATTTAAAGCTTTTGCTGCTGTTGATTCTTTTGATATTGAAGTAGATGAAACAGATGTTGATGAATTTTGTAAAGTGGTAAAAGCAATTGCACCTACTTTTGGGGGAATCAACCTAGAAGATATTTCTGCACCTTCTTGTTTTGAAATCGAGAGAAGATTAATAGAAGATTTAGATATCCCTGTAATGCATGATGATCAACATGGAACTGCAATTATTACAACAGCTGGATTAATAAATGCCTGTGAATTATTAGGTAAAAAATTAGAGCATTTAAAAGTAGTAGTTATTGGGGCTGGAGCTGCTGCAATTTCATGTTCAAGAATGTACAAACATGTTGGAGTTTCAAATATTATTATGTGTGATTCAAAAGGGGTTATACATAAAGGAAGAACAGATTTAAATCAATACAAAGAAGAATTTGCAATTGATGAAGAAATGAGTTTTGATGATGCTTTTAGAGGAGCTGATGTTGTTTTAGGTTTATCACAACCTGGTTCTTTTGGTATTGAGCATATTGCATTATTATCTGATAAACCTATCGTTTTTGCTTTATCTAATCCTACGCCTGAAGTATTTCCAGTTGATATTTTAGAAGTTAGACCTGATGCAATTGTTGGTACAGGACGAAGTGATTTTAATAATCAAGTAAATAATGTAATTGGCTTTCCTTTTATTTTTAGAGGTGCCCTAGATGTTCAAGCAAGAAAAATTAATATGGAAATGAAAACAGCTGCTGCTTATGCTATTGCAAATTTAGCTAAAGAAGAAGTTCCAAAAGAAGTACAAGATATTTTTGGCGGAAATGTAAAATTTTCAACGGATTATATTATTCCAAAAGCTTTTGATAAACGTTTAATTGTTGAAGTTTCTTCGGCAGTTGCCCAAGCTGCTTTTGATTCAGGTGTTGCAAGAGTTAGTGAATTTAACCTTGAAGCCTACAAAAAAGAATTGGCTTCACTAATCTAAAAAAGTCCTATTCGTAAGCAATTACGAATACATTTTATTTTTAATTTTCTTTAAAATTAATCAATATAATGGTATTATTTCAAAAATAATTTTGGAGTAATACCTGTTATATAGGTTTACTTTATAGGAAAAGAATGAAAGAATTTATACTTCTAATAAATACAAGCGATGAAATAGGACTTGTTTATAATGTCTCAAAAGTTTTATACGCAAATAACTTAAATATAATACAAAACTCAGAATACGTGGACCAAAATACAAACAAATTTTTTATGCGTACGCTCATATCAGGAAACGTTGATAAAGAACTTCTTTTAAAAGAGTTAAAGAAAGTACTTCCTCTAACATCTATCGTTACATTAAATAAACAAAACAAAAAAGATATTGTAATAATGGTTACAAAAGAATCTCATGTTTTAGGGGATTTATTAATTAGATATATTGATGGAGAATTAAACGCAAATATTAAAGCCGTGATTTCCAATCATGAAGACTTAAAATCATTAGTTGAAAAATTTGATATTCCTTATTATCATATTTCCAGTACTGAAATGTCAAGAGATGAACATGAAAAAAAAGTTATTGCAAAAATAGATGAGTTTGAACCTTCATTAATAGTATTGGCTAAATATATGAGAATATTAACGCCTTCTTTTGTAGGCAATTATTCTAAGAAAATATTAAATATTCATCACAGTTTCTTGCCTGCTTTTATTGGTGCAAACCCGTATAAACAGGCACATGAAAGAGGAGTGAAGATTATTGGTGCTACTGCACATTATGTTACAAATGATTTGGATGAAGGTCCTATTATTTCGCAAAATATTGTAAGAGTTGATCATAATTATACATGGCAAGATATGAGAAAGGCTGGAGTTAACGTGGAAAAAGTGACATTAAGTAATGCATTGGAATTATTATTAGACGAAAGGGTATTCATTCATGGAAATAAAACGGTGATTCTATAATGTTTAATATAGTATTACATGAACCAAGAATGCCAGGAAACGTGGGTACGATTGGAAGAACTGCTTTTGCACTTGATTGTACACTTCATTTAATTAAACCCTATGGTTTTGGTGAAATTACTGCAAAAGAAGTACGACGTGCAGGGCTTGATTATTGGTTTGATTTAGATGTTAGAGAATATGAAAATATTGAAGAATTTTGGGAGAAGAATTCTTTTTCTTCTCGTCATTTTTTTGCAACAACGAAAACAAAACAAAATTATTTTGAAGCAAAATTTGAAGAGGGTGATTATATTTATTTTGGTAGAGAAGATGCAGGTTTACCACAAAGTATATTGGATAAAAATAAAGAAGGATGTATTACAATTCCTATGGCAAATAATGCACGTTCTTTGAATCTCTCAAATTCTGTATCAATTATTGCTTATGAAGCTTTAAAACAGAACTACAGCTCGTTTAAACAGTCATAAATGTTTAAAATACTAATTCTTGAAGACGATTTACTTTTTGCACAAAGTTTAGAAGATTGTTTAGAAGATGAAGGCTATGAAATTCATTTGGCAAAAGATTCAGAAACGATGATTGAATTGTCCTATTTAAACAATTATGATTTATACTTACTTGATGTAAATGTTCCAGGAATTAGTGGTTTAGAGTTACTTAAAGATTTAAGAGCAGCAGGTGATAATACTCCTAGTATTTTTCTTACTTCCTATAAAGACAAAGAAACACTAAAAAATGCTTTTATAAATGGGGCAGATGATTTTTTACGTAAACCTGTTGATTTGGAAGAGTTGTTTTTAAGAATTTCTTCTTTATTAAAACGATCAGGAAAACAAATAGAATCTATACTCTTAGAAAATGGACTTTCTTATGATGCACAAAAAAACAGATTATTCTTAAATGAAAAAGATTTAAATGTTCCTATTAAAGTTATGTATTTATTTGAACTGTGCTTAGAGAATAGAAATTCCATAATTACTAAAGAAATGATAGTGTCCAAACTGTGGACACTTAATGAAGACTATAGTGAGGGCTCAATTAGGGTATATATAAATAATTTGAAAAAAATATTGGGAAAAGAAAGTATTGTTAATATTAAGGGAATAGGGTATAAAATTGAATTCTAAAAAAAAGATATTTTACATTTCCCAAAGCATAGTGTTTGTATTTATTTTATTAATCGCACTTAGTTTTAATTATTTTTTATACGATACCTTTGGTTTTCTTTTAGAAAATATGATCTTAGTTACTTTATTCTCCTTGTCTTTTGCCTTGCTTTTATATTTTATTTTATCAAAATCTGTTTTGGACCCTTTGTTTAAAAGCGATGAAAATTTACAAAAGGCCCTTAATGAAACGCTTCATGAATTAAATATTCCTGTTTCAACTATTGAATTAAATGTAAAAATGCTTGAAAAAAATATTCATGATGAGAAAAATATAAAACGTTTAAACCGCATTAAGCTGGCTTCGAAAAATTTGTTAAAACTTTATGAAGATATGGAATATTCAATAAAAAAAGAAATTGATAAAATCGAAGATGTAGCGTTTGACTTAGAAAAATGTATAAAAGAATCCTTATTAAAGTTTGAAGATATTAAAAAAGATATAAACATTAAAATAAATATAAAAGAAGTCTTTATTAAAACAGACTATAACGGTTTTTGTAAACTTTTGGATAATTTATTTTCAAACGCAATTAAATATAATAATGAGAACAAAACAATAGAAATTAATTATGAAGAGAATATCTTAAGTATTTTTAACACAGGCGTTGCGATTGATCCTCAAAATTTAAAAAAAGTATTTGATATATATTATCAAGAAGACTCATCTTTACTTGGTTTTGGATTAGGTCTTAATATTGTAAAAGAATTTTGTGATAATAATAAAATTCTTGTTTCAATTAAAGCCAAAAGTAGGGGAACTATTGTGTATTTGGATTTATCAAAGCTTCGTAGTTTTTAAGTTTTTTACCATATTTATCTAACACAATTGTATTTTGATGTTTTTTTGCACCTTTTAATAAAATAGTTGTTTTTTTAATGAGTTCTTCTATTACTTCTTTTTTATATTTGGAGTCAAGATGTTTTTCTAAGGCAGAAATTCTATAGGTATCTATAAGTTTTGAGCTAAATGACAATTGATTTTCATGTCCTGCGTATTTATTAATTAACTCTTCATTTATTAGATGTATCTTGTATTTTAGTAAAATTCTTAACCATAAATCGTAGTCCTCACAAGCGTGTAAGTTTTCATCAAAGTACAAATTGTCTTCAAATATTTTTTTATGTGCAAAAAAACTAGAAGAGCCAATCTTACATAACTCAAGTGAATTTATAAAATGAGGTTCTTCTTTTTGTTGATATTTTTTTAATTTAATTGTTTTACCATTACGTATCCATTTTTCATTTGAATAAGAAGCAAAAACATCTTTATTGTTTTGGTGAAAATGTATGTGTTTTTCTATTTTATTCTTATTCCAAGTATCATCTGAGTCTAAAAATGCAAGCCAGGAATTTTTTGCTTTCATAATTCCTAAGTTTCTTGCTGCTGAAACACCTTTATTCTCTTGGTAATAATATTGAATATTTTGATCTTTAAGTAAATCTTTAGTTTGATCATATGAACCGTCATCAATAACGATTATTTCATCAACAAGGATACTTTGTTCTTGTACGCTAGAAATAGCTCTTAATATAAAATCTGCTCTGTTATACGTAGGAATAATGACGGATATTTTCATGTGGCATTATAACGAATTATAAAATATTTAAGTATTTTCTTCTGTATTTAAATAAATAATAAATAAAACAAAGAATTTATGAGTAGTTTAATCTTTAAAACAATAGAATAATCCATGAAAAAATATAACGAAAATCAAATACTATTTATAATTAAATGGGCTCCTATATCATTCATTGTTATTATTTCTATTATTATTACGTATTTAAGAATTAATGACAATAATATTTTACACAAGAATGAGATTGTTGAGTTTAAGAAAAACTTTATTCAAACAAAAAATAATCTTGTAAAAAATGATGTATATGCAGTAGAAAAATACTTGCAGTATTCTAAAGCTAAAAGTGAAAATGAACTTAAAATGTTATTAAAAGAAAAAGTTTACAGAGCACACAATATAGCAAGTCGGATTTATCTTGAAAATAAAGATAAGAATAAAGAACAAATTCTTAAATTAGTAAAAGATGCCTTACGTTATATGCGCTTTAATGATAACAGAGCATATTTTTTTATTCATAATATAAAAGGGTATTCTTTACTATATCCATTAAATAAGAGATTAGAAGGTAATAATTACGCTTTATTACAAGATATTAATGGATATTACTTTGTTCAAACGATTATGGAAAAAGTTAAGAATAAAACGGAGGGATACGATGAATATTTCTGGGTAAAAGAAAAAAATCTCTCATCTAAAGCATATAAAAAAATTATTTTTACAAAATATTTTGAACCTTTAGATATTGTAATTAGTACTGGAGATTATATTATTGATTATGAAAATAATATTAAAATACAAGTACTTAAATACATTAATACTTTATCAATTCAAAAAAATTCATCTTTATTTATTATTAATGAGGATAAAAAGATTTTAAGCCATTCCAATGCAAATCTTTTAAATAAAGAGTTTAATCAACTCCCACTTAATGTGCAAAATACAATCTCTAATATATCTAAAGAAATCCCAGATACTGAAGGTTTTATTAAATATCAAAATACCTTTGATATTAAAAATAATTTAAAAGATGAAAAACAAACTTCTTTTATTAAAGTATTTAAACCTTGGCAATGGACAATTGGGTCTGGCTACTACGAGAAAGAGTTGGAAACTCTAATTTTTAATGAAAAAGAAAAACTAAAAAGAAGAATAGACGATGATTTTCTTTTCACTGTAAAAACGAGTATTTTTTCTACTTTAGCATTTATATTGGTTTCTTTTTTTCTATCTTCTTTAGTTAGTAAACGTTTTATAGCTTATAAGAATGCGCTTCTAAAAGAAGTAGAAAAAAGTAGATTAAAAGATTCTTTATTGGCGCAACAATCTAAAATGGCTGCTATGGGTGAAATGTTAGCAAATATTGCACACCAATGGAAACAGCCTTTATCTGTAATTTCTACTGCTTCAAGTGGAATTCGTTTAAAAAGTGAGTTTAATAGCCTTGAAGAAGAGGACTTATATCATTCTTTGGAAACAATTGATAACAGTACTATTTATTTATCAAAAACAATTGATGATTTTTCTAATTTTTTTAAAACAAGCAAGGTGCTAACACGAACAAATACCAAAGAAATATGGAAAAGTGTTGAAAGTTTAATTTTTGCACAATTTAAATCTCAAAATATTTCTTTTGTATTAAATATTGAAAAGGAAGATGTTTACCTTCTAAACAATGAGTTAATTCAAGTACTTTTAAATCTTCTAAATAATGCAAAAGACCAATTTGTTTTAAACAAACAAGGTGGCTGTTTAATTTTTATAAATATGTATGTAAAAGATGAAAATTTACATATAAAAGTAAAAGATAATGCTGGTGGAATAGACAATCATATTATTTCTCGTATCTTTGAGCCTTATTTTACTACAAAATATAGAGCTCAAGGAACGGGTATTGGTTTGTATATGAGTGAGCAAATAGTAACAAGAAGTTTGAAAGGAAGCATAACTGCAACAAATAAAAAATACAAACACAATGAAGTACCTTATGAAGGTGCATTAATTACAATTGTAATTCCAACAAACATCTAAGTGTTTAAAGCATAAATTTTTTTTGTATTTCTTCTTCTAATTGATGAACTGTGTCAATAGCTTCTTCTTTGTGATTTGAGAAGCCCCAGTTTACTAAAACCCAATCTACTCCTGCATTTTTTGCAGCTTGTGTATCTTTATGTGAATCGCCTATCATTTGAGCATTTTCTTTTAAAATATCGTGTTTATTTAATATCTTATGCAACATTTCTGGGTGTGGTTTGGCTTGTGTCACATCGTTGTAACCTAAAACAGTATCAAAATAATGATCAATGCCAAGATGTGCTAACATCTTTTTTGCATAAATAGAATTGGCATTGGTTGCAACACTTAGGGTAAAATCATCTTTAAGTTTTTCTAATAATTCTTTGATGCCATCATAAATCACCAAATCATGCAAACAGTGTTTTTCATAATACTCACCGAAAAGTTTGCTTTGCAAAGGTGTGAATTCCTTGGTTCCATAAAAAAACTTAGAAGAATTAACTTCTGGTTTGTTAATGTTCTCTAAAATATAATCTTTTTCAAGTTTTTCTAAATTTAAATTTTCTCTTACGTAGTTAACGGTATTACTAATTGCATAACCGCTGTTAATTAGTGTTCCATCCATATCAAACATTAAAAGTTTCATTCTTTTCCTTATAATAAATATTATTTTTAAAATTATAGTATCTTCTTATTAAAAATGAAGACTTTTTTGGATTTAACACTTAATTAACACATCAAAGATAAACTTTTATTGTTAAAAGATTCTCTCCCTTTCTTTTAATAGGCATTGGTTCGGCAACTAATGCTTTTATATCTTTTTTGCTATTATACTCATAAATTAAATGACGGATACTAATGGAATCTTTTTCACTTCTTACAATTATTACTATTGCATTCTTAGGATCTTTTGGTCACTGTGTAGGAATGTGTGGAGGTATTGTAGTTGCTTATACTTCTAGCAAAGTTAATAACTCTTGGAGCAAACAAAAACAAAGTATTTCTCACTTATTATATTCTTTTGGGCGAGTGACTTCTTATACTATCTTAGGAGCAATTTTTGGCTTGCTTGGGAGCCTAAGTACTTTTTCTAAAGAAGCAAATGGCTATTTTTTGATTTTTGTAGGAATCATTATGCTTCTTGTTGGAATTTCAATATCTGGACAATTTAAATTTTTAACACTGATTGAGCACTCTTTATCTAAACAATCTTGGTATAAAAAAAGCTTTAAAAAACTATTGTCTGATTCTTCTTTAAAAAGTTTTTATTTACTTGGTCTTTTAAATGGTCTCCTACCTTGTGGTTTTGTTTATGTTTTTATTATCATGGCTTTAGGAACTGCAAGTATTTTTTGGGGAGCACTTGTGATGTTTATATTTGGAGTAAGCACTATTCCTGCACTTTTTTCCTTGGGTTTTTTTATTGGTTTATTCAAACAAAATACCTACAGAGCTTTATTTATTAAAATTGCTTCTATTTTAGTCATACTTTTTTCTTTCTCAACTATGTATAAAGGATATTTGTTTCTTTCTTGAAAGAAAAAAGCAATTAAGCAGTAATACTTATTCTTGAGTATTTTTGTTTAATATTTTTGTGCTTTTTTTAGTTATAATGCGCCCATGAAGAATCTTAGAGGTTATAAAAAATCATATTTTAAATTAGCTGTTATTGCAATGTACTCAACCTTGTGTACTTTGTCAAAAATAGAAATAAATATGCAATACCATAAAAGAGCCTACGAAGATAGTATTAAATGTCTAGACCCTCCTTTTTTCCTTTTCTCTTACAATACAACATACTAAAAACAAAATAAAAAATGTAATACTTATTAAATAAATAATAGGTATTAAAATGATGAAAGAAAAAAAGGAAGAAATTGAATACAAAAATTACAACAAGTTTAATTACATGTGCATTATTAAGTACAAGTTTATTTGGATTAGAAGAACTAGGAAATATTGAAGTAAGATCAAGTTTAATCCATACAGATGAAATAAATGCTACTTATGCGACTGAAATCTATTCTAAAGAAGATATCGCAAAAACGAAATCAAAAGATATATTTGAATTTTTAAATACTCAAACATCTGTTAATATAGCTCCCAATTATGGAAATCCTTTTGCACAACTTATAGATTTAAGAGGATATGGATTAACAAATGGGTATCAAAATTTAGTTATTTCTATTGATGGAAGAAGGTTAAATAATATTGACATGGCTCCTCAATTGTTGTCTTCTATTGCAATTGATTCAATTGAAAAAATTGAAATAATTAAAGGAAGTGGTTCTGTTGCTTATGGAGATGGTGCAAATGCAGGTGTTATTAATATAATAACGAATGGTAAGAACAGTAACTATATAAAAACATATTATGGGAGTAATGGGAATAAAAATGCCACTCTAAGCCTTGGCTACAATACTGATAAGTTTATAATAAATGCTTTTGCAGATAATACCTCTTCTGATGGAAGTAGAAATAACTCTAGTGGAGATACAGATGAGAATTTCAATAAAAACAAAAATATAAATGTATTATTTTTCCCTAATGACTCTTTGGAATTAAGAGTAGGAAGATTATTCTCTAATACAAGTGTTTATTATGGAAAGGGATTAAGTCTAGACGAATATAAAAACAATCCTAATCAATCAAGTACCTTTACAAAAGGTTTGAATGATACTTATACAACGACCCTTGGGGCAACTTATTTTATTAATAAAGACTATACTTTAGATATTGATTATTCTGATACTGACAAAAGAAGTCAATTCCTTTATTCCTCTGGATTTTTATCTGTTTACAGTACAGAAGCAGAAACTTTAAATACTAAATTGAACATTAAAAAAGATAAATTTAAGATTGCACTTGGTATTGATATTTTTGAAGCTGAACGAACAGCTAAAACAAACTTAACCACTAAAAATAATAAAGCAGTTTTTTTAAGTGTAAACTACAAGTTAAACAATGACATCTCTTTATCTTCTGGAATTAGAAAAGAAAAAGTCGAATATATTTATGCCTTAAATACGGGAAGTAGCATAGACAGTGAAGCTAGTTTAAATGCTTTTGACTTGGGACTAAATTATAAAATAAATAACAACTCATCTATTTTCGCAAATTATAATAAATCTTTTCAAGCACCAGATATTGATAGATTTTTTAAATCAGGGACATTTAATGCTTTTATTGAACCAGCAAAGGTTCAAACTGCAACTCTTGGATACACTAATATTCATGAAAAGAATAAATTGAAAGTTTCTATCTTTCGAAGTAATTTAGAAAATGAGATTTACTACTATAAACCTGAATTTATAAATACAAACATAGATAAATCGCATAAATATGGTTTTGAGCTTTTTGATAAATTTTTGTTCTCAAAAAATTACTTTACTTCCCTCAATTATTCTTATGTTATTGCTAAAATAGATAATGAAGATAAAGGTAATGGTACTTTTAATGGAAAAGATTTACCTGGTGTTCCAAAACACAATGTCACCCTTAATTTAGGTTATCAAAGTAAGAATTTTTCTTCAAACATATCTCATACTTATAGAAGTTCAACGTATTCTGCCAATGATTTTGAAAATACTTTTACTCAGAAACAAGAATCTTTTAATTCAACAGATGTAAATATTTCCTATACATACAAAACAGTAGAGTTCTTTGGAAAAATAGAGAATTTATTTGCTGAGAAAAATGGCTTTTGGACAAAAGATGATAATATTTATCCTTTCAATTTTGAAAGAACATATTTAGCTGGAATTAAATATAATTTTTAATGAAATTTTTCATATCACTTCTTTTTTACAGTTTATTTAATATTACATTATTAGGAGAAAGTCGTATTATTACGCTTTCTCCTTCTTTAAGTGAAATTGTTTTTGCTTTAGGAATGGGAGATAAAATAGTTGCAAATACTAGGTATTCTAACTTTCCAAAAGCAGCGCAAAAACTTCCAAAAGTAGGAAGTTATGCGAATGTATCTGTTGAAAAGATATTGGCATTTAAACCTACTATTGTTTTATCTCAAAACTATGATCAAAATTTCTTAAAAATTTTAAAACAGCTCAAAATTAATACCAAAGTTTTTCAAACCTCTTCTTTACAAGATATTAAAACCACCATTAAAGATTTAGGTATTTATTTTAAAAAAGAGGAAAAAGCAAATGAGCTTATTTCTGCTATTAATAATGGCTTAAAAAATTTAAAGAATATTGTTAAAGATAAAAAAATTCTAATAGTAATTTCTCCAAGAAAAAGCCTCACACATGGAATTTATGTAACAGGGAATCATATTTATTTTGAAGATATAATTAAAGCAAGCGAAAATAAAAATGCATTTTATTCAAAAAGTTCTGCACAACCCATTGTAAATGCAGAAAAGATAATAAATATGAATCCTGATATAATAATTCTTTTAGCGCCATTCTTATCAAAAAAAGTCAAAAAACAAAATTTACTTATAAAAAAATGGTCAAGCTTGCCAGTAAGTGCAAGTGTTAAGAGAAATATTTATGTAATATCCGAATTTTATGCAGGAATTCCTTCTCATAGAGTTCAATACTTTATCAATGATTTTAGGAAGATACTTCAAAATGTTAGAAATAAACAATTACAATAGCAAAATTTTAACAAACATTTCTTTTTCTTTAAAAGCGGAAGAGAACTTAATTATATTGGGGGAAAATGGCGCAGGTAAAAGTACCTTAGCCAGAGTTCTATGCAATTTAATAGAAAATCAAAGTGTATCTTTTCTTGATAAAAGTCTTTCTTCTTTGAGTCTCAAAGAAAGAGCCTTACTTATTAATTATATTCCTCCAAAATTAGATATTTTTGATGAATATATTACACTTAGAGAATTCTTCACCCTTAGTTTTATTAGCAGTGTTAATAATGAAAAAATCGATGCTATCATTGATTTATTGTCTTTACAACACTTAGAGCACAAAAGTTGCCAACATTTTTCTTCAGGTGAGAAACAACTATTATTATTGGGCTCTGCTTTATTACACAATGCACAAACGACTATTTTTGATGAACTTTCTGCTAATTTGGATATTAATCGTTTAAAAGAAGTTTTTGATATCTTTAATTCGCCTGCTTTAAAACAAAAAATTATAATTACACATAACTTGGATTTAGCCTATGCTTTAAAATATAAAGTTCTTTATTTACAAGAAGGTAAGATCGTTTTTTTTGGAGAACATGAAGAATTTTTTTCAGCAAGTAATTTAAAGAAGTTTTACAAAGGTAATCTTATAAAAATCAATGAACATTTGGTTGTTAACTTATGAAAAAAATTTTATTTTTATGTTCACTTCTTTTGATTTGTTTTGCACCTTTTATAGGGGAAGTAAGCATGAGTTTTTCTGAAATATTTAAAGAAACTACTGTGACATATAAAGTGTTTTGGGATTTAAGAATTCCTCGTGTATTATTGGCTTTTTTTGTTGGGGGAATCTTGGCTTTATCGGGTTTGATTTTTCAAATTATTTTTAAAAATGCACTTATTACTCCTTATACTTTAGGTATTGCTAGTGGGACTACTTTATTTACTGCTGTGTCAATTTTGGCTTTTCCTTTTATTCCTTTATATATTCCAGGGGTCTTGGGTTCTTTTTTTACTATTATGGTTTTATATTTTATTTCAAAAAAAATACATGCCAATGAAATAGCTGTATCTACAAACTCAATTTTATTAATTGGAATTGCTTTGTCGTATTTTTATTCTTCTGCTTTAATGTTGGTATTTTATATGAGTAATTTAGAAGAAAACTATTCAATCATACGTTTTACTCTGGGTAGCTTAGATACCATAGGTTATAAGAGTGTAAGTATTGTTTTTTTAGTCTCCTTGATTTTTTATACAGGAATTTACTCTTATAAAAATAAAATCAAACTTCTTTTACTTTCAAATGATACTGCTTTTTTAAAAGGACTTGATGTTCATAAAACAAATTTGTTTTTACTTGTACTAATTTCTTTATGTGTAGGTATTTCAATCTCTTTTGTAGGTCCCATTGGTTTTATAGGCTTGATTGTTCCTCATGTAATGAAGTTATTGTATAAACAAAGTGCAGATAAATTGATTTTCCCTGTGTTCTTTTTTGGAGGTGTGTTTTTGGTTGTTGCAGATTTAATTTCGCGAAATTTAAATACCGCTTCGTCTTTACCAATTGGAGTTGTAACTGCTTTTATAGGTGCTCCATTTTTTGTATATTTGCTTGTTAAAAGGAATAAAAACTAATGCATGCTCTTTGTATTTCTGCTTGTGCTTCCAATCAAGGAAAAACTATACTAAGTACCGCTTTATTGTACCACTATAAAAACAAGGTGCGTCCTTTTAAAATTGGCCCTGATTTTATTGACCCTTTATTTCATGAAAAAATATCTAAAGAAAAAAGTATTAATTTAGATACTTACATTATGAATAAGGAACAAGTAAAATGGATGTTTGATAAATATGCAAACAAAGATTTTAATATTTTAGAAGGAGTTATGGGATTTTATGATGGCATGGATAAAAATGCTTCTGCTTATGATGTCTCTTCTTTGCTTAAAATACCAAGCGTAATAATATTAGATGCCAGTGGATCTTATATAACACTGGCTGCTGTGTTACAAGGACTGTGTAACTTTAGAGAGGATAATACTATAAAAGCTGTTATTTTTAATAAGGTGGCTTCACAATCGCATTATGATTTGATTAATACATGCATGCAAAAAGAATGTTCCAATATTGTATCTCTTGGTTGGATAAAAAAAGATTTAGATGTACTTGATTCTACTCATTTGGGCTTGAGTTTAGATAATAATAACTACAAATTATTGGAAAAAATATCAAAAGACGTCTTAGAACATATAAATTTAGAAAAACTAGAAAGAATTTCTGTTTATAAAAAAGCAGCTAAATCTGTTTATCCTTTCATTAAACAAGAAAAAGTACAAAAATCAATTGCTATTGTGAATGATGATAATTTTTGTTTTTTATATTATGACAATGTAGTTTTTTTAAAAGAAGTATTTGAAAAAGTATTCTTCATTTCTGCTATTGATGATGAAGTTATTCCTGATGTGGATGTAGTATATATTCCAGGTGGTTATGTTGAAACAAAATTGGCCTATGATAAAATAAAAGATTCTAATAGTTTTAGGACGTCCTTAATAAAACATGGAAAAAATAAAGCTATTTACGCTGAATGTGCGGGTTTATTGTACTTGGGAGAAAATGTAGATGATAAAAGAATGTCTGCCTTACTTCCTTTAGAATTTACGCTTCTTAAAAAAGCAGCAAGAATGGGATATTATAAGAATGACTTAAATATCACAGGACATGCTTTTCATTACACCCAAGTAAAAAATGAAGTACAAGGTGAATACACCTTGTACAAAAAAGCTTCTTCAAAAGCTTCTTACGCTGCTTTTAAACATAAAAAAGTTTTTGGGACCTATTTACACACAATGTTTAGAAACAACTTTCATCTTATAAAAAGGGACTTTGCTTTAGAATAAGTTCTTTTTTTATTCCCATTATTTTGGATTTAAGAGGGCTTTGATTTTTTTAGGAAGATGAGCAAAAACCATTTGCTCATTTTTTAGAAAAACTCCCTTTTCTTTTACTTCTAATTCTACACTCATTTTATCTTTTCTAAATATTAAGATTTTATATTCTTTTGTTTCTTTTGTAAAACAAATATTTTTATTTTTTAAATTTATTATTTTCATAAGAAATTATAATCAAATAGTCTTATTTTTTGTTTACTTTAAACTTTAAGTGATAAAATTATTGGGATTATAATTTACAATATAAAGGTTAGAGAATGACACACAGATATATTGGAAAAACAGGATTGCGAGTTAGTCCTATTTGTTTAGGAACAATGACCTTTGGTTCATGGACTTCTAAAAAAGAAGCTTTTAAAATTATGGATAAAGCCTATGATGAAGGAGTTAATTTTTTTGATACAGCAGAACTATACCCAGTACCTCCCAAAGCAGAAATGCAAGGTGTAACAGAAAAAATTGTTGGAGAGTGGTTAAAAACAAAACCCAGAGATTCTATTATATTAGCATCAAAAGTATCAGGAGCTGCTTCTGGGTGGTTTGTACCACCTACAAGGCATGGTTTAACGGCTGTGGATTCTTTTCATATTAAAAAAGCCATTGAAACATCTCTAAAAAAACTAGACACTCCTTATTTAGATTTATATTATATGCATTGGCCTGATGCCATTGTTCCAATTGAAGAGAGTTTAAAAGCCTTTGATGCATTAGTTAAAGAAGGAAAAGTAAGATACATTGCTTCTTCAAATGATACAGCCTATGGTTTAAGTAAAGCCACTGAAACATCAAAACACAGAGATTTAGCACGTTTTGAAGGAATCCAAAATAATTTTTCTTTGGTTAATCCACGTGCATTAGATGAAATATCTGAAGTTTGTAAAAAAGAACAAATTTCACTTCTTCCTTATTCTCCAATGGGTGGAGGAATGTTAAGTGGAAAATATAATAATGGCTTATATTCAAAAGATTCTAGGTTTGGTGAATATTTAGCCAATGAAAACCCTCGTGTTCAGGAGATGGCTAAACGTTTTGTAAATGAGAAATCAATTGCTGCGTGTAAAGAATATGTTATTTTAGCAAAGGAGCTAGGGATCTCACCTGTTACCTTAGCTATTGCTTGGTCTAAAAACTTTGATTTTGTAGCTTCTACTATTATAGGTGCAAGAAGAATTGAGCAATTAGATGAATCCTTAGCTGCAATGGATTTG
>Ga0209395_1003770_pt1 | contig 18421 bp, 14 predicted proteins | sample GOMGulsemesocosm_3_FD_184635 | JGI IMG/M metagenome (GOLD analysis project Ga0209395, IMG submission 184635) | Methane-oxidizing microbial communities from mesocosms in the Gulf of Mexico - GOM9D Gulf of Mexico (SPAdes) (version 2) | ecosystem: Environmental > Aquatic > Marine > Cold seeps... | reverse complement strand
ACTTGACAGTATTAAAAAACAAAACCACAAGAAACGTAGATAATGCCGCTCCATTCATTCCCATTTCTGGAATTAAATAACTATTCAAAAAATAAACAGATAAAGCCATTAAAACTCCATAAGGAAGTAAGATTCGGTAGTGTTTTGAATTAGAAATTATGGCCCCGTTATTTCCCAATATCATATGGTATAATTTCGAAAGCGATATCATCAACACAATAGGAATTCCAAGCGTATAATTATCTGTATGCAACGTAGTTTCCATAAAAACGTACAATTGTCGGATATTTACGTTTATTAAAATAAAAATAAGTCCAGAAACAAGCATCAGGTTAATAGATGTTTGCTTGTATAATGTCGCTATTTTCATCCAATCCTTTTCGTTAATCGCTAAAGCAGTGATTGGGTTTACAATTTGTGACATTGCCCTTCCAGGCATTTCCACTACAGAACCTATATAAATAGCCACCGAATAATAAGCCGTTATCGCAATTGCTTCGTGTTGAGGCAGCATAAACTTGTCTATGTCCAACAAAATGGTTCCTGCTGAACCTGCCAATATCGTATATAAACAGTATTTTAATATGTCAACTAAATTGCTAGGAATAGCCCACCTGAGCACCGGTTTTCTAAGATAAAAAGCATAGCTCATCATTAATAAAAGACGGACAAAATAACCTGCTGTAAGAAAATATATAAATTCGCTTTTTGAAAACAAATCAAAACTGAAGCCTATCAATAATAAAAACACCACAGACCTAGGAAAAATTTCTTTTAATAAGTTTCCAAATACAGACTGTAACTGCACTTTAGACCAAGCATAAAATATTTCGAAATAAGCGGTAGCTATTGCTATCAAATAGATAACAAATGTATACTGTTTTACGACTTCGTTTTTTACAGAGAGCCATTCAGATATTGATTCATAAAATAAATTCCCTATAAATCCGAAAGGAATGGCAATAAACAGTGGCATAATAAGCATGGTAAACAAAAACTTATCTTGTTCTTTCTCATCAGCATACGAGGTATAAAACTTAATGATTGTATACTGAACTCCAAAAGCAGTTAAAGGCATTAACAAATTGGAACTAGACAGTAAAAATGTAACCAAACCATAGTACTCTTCTTGCAAAAAATGGGGATAAAACCAAATTGTATTCACAGCCCCTATTGCAAAACCAACAATAATAACCAACGTATTTTTAAACGATTGCTTGAGTACAATTCCCATATCTTATCCTTATGAGTGTATTAATTGATGGATTTCTTTCACAATATTTTCTCCAATCTTTTTTCCAAATAAATTCATTGAAAAATCACTTTTTTTAGTCTTAAAATAAGCATAAGCATTTAGCATGTCTTGCGTATTACTTCCCACAATCTTAGCAAAATCATGTGCTACCAATTCTACCCATTCGGTTTCTGTACGCGCAATGACACAATGTTTTTTGTGAAAGAATGCTTCTTTTTGCAGCCCCCCACTATCAGTAACAACCATAGAACAATGCTTTAATAATTCCATCATGTCAAAATAACCAACAGGAGCTATAAAAGTGATATTGTATTTTAGTTCATGCTTTTCCAATAAGGCTTTTGTTCGTGGATGCAAAGGAACAACAACTTCTTCTTCTTTAGCAATTTCCTCCAAACCCTGAAAAATAGCTTTCAATTTATCAAGATCATCCGTGTTTTCTTGCCTGTGAATAGTTGCCAAAACAAATGAAGTCCCTTCTAATTTCAATGAAGATAAAACAGTTGATTTAGTCGATGAAAATTGACTGTAATACTGTACGGCATCTTTCATAATATCACCACTATTTACAATAAGAGTATCTATAGTATCGAATCCCTCTTTTTGTAAATTTTCAATGGCCTGTTCTGTTGGGCAAAGCAATAAATCTGAAATTCTATCCGTAAGAATTCGGTTAATTTCTTCTGGCATTTGCATATTAAACGATCGCAAACCTGCCTCTATATGGATAAGTTTTACACCTATCTTTTTAGCTGCTAAAGCTCCTGCTAATGTAGAATTTGTATCCCCAAAAACAACCACAGCATCAGGTTTTTCAATCAACAGTACCTTTTCTATTTCTTCTAACATTTGTCCAGTCATGGCTCCATGAGACAAACCATTAATGTTTAAATGATATGCGGGTGTAGGAATTCCCATTTCCTCGAAGAAAACAGCGCTCATATTCTGGTCGTAATGCTGACCTGTATGTACAATTATTTCTTCAATCGTTTTATGTTTTGCTAGTTCTCGGCTCAGCACGGCTCCTTTAATAAACTGTGGTCTGGCACCTAATATGGTAACTATTTTTTTCAAGAAGGATATTTTTTATTGTCCTGTACCAAAGTACAAATTAATTCTGACAACGTTTTTGTTAAAGACTTTCTGTGAAACTGATCAACATTGGTCGTTGTACTTTTCAAAGTTCCGTTTTTATAACTCGTATATAAATCCAATAAGCTCGTTTTCAATGCCGATTTATCATCAAAGTTAATACATACACCTGCATTACTTTGAGATAAAATAGCCGCCAAGTCACCATCAGTTGGTGCCAGCGCTACAATTGGTCTATTGGCATTTAAATATTCAAAAATCTTCCCTGTTAATATTCCTTTCGCGCTAGGAACATTGTTCACGGAAAGTAATAATACTTGTGATTCCTGTTGATATGCCAATACGCGCTCATGAGGTACGTAATTAATCATTTCTACCAGGTCCTCTACTCCAAAATCATGTATAGACTCTAGTACTTCTGCTGCTACTTTTCCTATAAGTTTAAGTTTAAAATCAGCTTTAAATTCTACGTTCTCGCAACACAATTCCGAAATCGCTTCCCATAAAATAGCGTGATTTCTATCGTTGTTCATCAAACCAATATGAGTCATTGTAAATTCTGTATCCAATGCCATTGATTCCTTTATTTCTGAACTCGTATCAAAGCCATTGTAAATTACATGTGTATTCGGACTTAATTTAAGGTAGTTGTCCTGCATTGTTTTCCCCACAACTAGCACAGCATCCGCCCCTTGTACAACCTCCTTTTCTAATTTGAAATGACGGTCTTTAGCTCTTTTAGTCAATGGTAGTTGATGAAAGTAGTCAATTGCAGTCCATGGATCTCTAAAATCTGCGATCCAAGGAAGACGACACTTTTCTTTCAAGCCTTTGGCTATTAAATGTACACTATGTGGAGGTCCCGTGGAGATGATAAGATCGACATGATTCGTTTTCAAATAGTTTGTCAAATTTGCTACCGAAGGTTTAATCCAAAACTTACGAGCATCTGGAATAAAATAATTGGCACGCACATATTGCATCATCTTACCAAAAATAGACGGATTTGGGTTTAAAAACCCAGCGCTCACGTCTTTGTTATTATTTCCAAAAAAAGAGAGCAACTGATTAGGTTCCCAAATGGCTTGTTTCACGACTTCTATTCCTTTTGGAATATCATTTTTCAAGGCATTATCTTCTAAGGCATACGATGGATTAGCGACCGTAAACACCACCGGTTCTATATCAAAATTTCGTAAATATTTTACGAATTTCAACCAGCGCTGCACTCCTGATCCACCAGCAGGAGGCCAATAATATGTTATGATGAGTGCTTTTTTCACTATAATATTGTATCGTATAAATCAATTAAATTTTTAGAGGCTTTCTCCCAACAAAACTCATTTACAATAAAGTCTTTTCCATTAGTCCCCATTTTTTCTCTAAGTTTTTCGTCCTTAAACAACAGGCTCACTTTAGCTATAAAATCAGGTACATTTCTTTCTTCGTGAACTAATCCTGTATTTGTTCGCTCAACCAATGTTTTTTGTGCCGTCGCATTACTTACCAACAGCGGTTTTTCAAAACTCATATATTGAAACAACTTATTGGCATAGGCCACATCATGTTGTATATTTCTGTGTAAAGGCGATAAACAAACCGTACTAGCCATAATATAGGACGGGAACAAACTTACGTTTTTCCAACCTTCAAAATCTACATATTCCGAACAATCTAAATGGTTAACTTGTTTTTTTAGAATAGCATCCGAAGAGTTTTTTCCAACAATGACTAACTTAATGTCTGGAAATTTTTCTTTTAATCCAGGCATCGCATCAATAGCTGTTTGTAGACCTCTTCGCAATCCCGTATCTCCTAAATAGAGTAATACTTTATTGTTTTTATAACGCGTTATAATTTTTTGATCGATCACTGCATTTTCGTAAAAAGAAGACAGTACCGTATTAGGAACCAATTTAATTTTGTCAGACGAGATATTGGTACGCTGAACAACCTCACTTATAAACTCGTTAGAAACGGTAATAACTTTGGTCGCCTTTTTTATAAATTCCTCTTCTCTTTTCTTCCATCGTTTGGATGAAATTAAATATTTTCCAGGAAATTTCTGAGTATGCGGATAGTACTTTAATATCTCAGGCATGTTATCATGTAAATCCAATACTGTAGGAAGTTGCAATGATTTATTCGCCCAAAACGCAGCTTCCGCGATTCTAATATCGTGAATATGGATAACATCAATCGCATAATTGTTCAAAAACGATGTTATATCTCCTTTCAAAAGCATGGAGTACACAGGAACTGTATATGCCAATGCAGAAAATTTATAGGTTACTTTATTAGAAAGGTATCGTTTTACTTGAATCCCGAGAATCTCTTCTTCTAATAATTCATCTCCATAAGTTAGACAAAACAAATATACCGTATGCCCAGCGTTTATCAGAGACACCGCTTCATTTTCTACCCTTGGATCAGGAGGAAACGTTTTATCCAATAGCATTCCTATATTCATACTAGGCTATTTTTTTTCTATATGTTACAAAAAACCCTGCCATTGCAACAAGTAGCATCAATACAAAACTAATCAAACTGATAAGACCTCCTGTAGCAATTACTGTTGGTTCAAATTTAAAAACAATAGTATGGTTTCCGCTAGGAATTTCCATAGCACGTAACACGTAATTTGCTCTAAAATGAGTCGTTTTTTCACCGTCTAAGTAAGCATTCCATCCTGGTTGATAATACATTTCAGAAAATACCGCCAATTGAGGTGAGCTTGTAAAAGTTTTATAATGCAACTCGTTCGCTTTATACTTTGTCAACTTTATGACAGCCGTACTATCCTTCGGAATTGTTAATTCAGACGGATTGAATTGCTTTTTATTGATAACAACATCACTTTTTGAATTAAAATCTTCACGCTTTAAACTTGTTATTTCATCGTTCGCGTTCGCTACCGATTTAATAGTAGAGACGAACCATGCATTTCCATTTGCTTCAGTATTTTGTTGTGCATTCAATCTCTCATCAGCACCTGTGAACATAAAATACTTAACATTTAACATGTTCAATACCTCCATATTATTGCTTGCTATATGATGGTAATACAATTCTTGAAAACGCCCTGGTTTTGCAGCATGATACCCTCCTATTGATTTATGAAAATAGGACGTAGCGCCATCATTCATAGGGTTTCCAGCAAGATTTGCAACTCTATAGTAACTCGTGTCTTTTAAAATCTCTTTATCTATATCGCTTGCTATAAAAGGTTTGTCTACTTTTCGAGCACTAATAAAATTATCAGCGTTTACATAATTATGTGCCACTGTAGACAAATCAAACAACAACAGGCCTCCCAAAATAAGAATAGCCATATCACGTTTTAATTTCTCGTTCAAAAACATCCACAAAACAACAGCAGCTGCAATAATTAAACTTAATGTTCTTAAACTATCAGAAAAAAACATCGCTTTCCTATCTGTCTGAATCGCATCAGCCAACCCTGGAAGCATTTTATCATATTGTCCATCACTAGTACCAACAAAATCGAAGAACGTAGTGCCCAGCAACATGAATATAGCCGCCATTCCCGCAGTAATTATTACGGAATATTTCAAATATTTTAACTTGATTTCTTTACTAACAGCATCAGAAAACAACTCTTTTAAGGCTAACATTCCTAACAAAGGAATGGCTATCTCTACAAGTACTTGCATGGATGAAACCGCCCGAAATTTGGAATATAAAGGTATATAATCAATGAAAAAATCGGTTAAAAAAGCAAGGTTTTTACCCCAACTCAAGGCTATAAAGAAAATAACTGTCACTAACAACCATTTTTTGAGTGTCCCTTTTACAAGGAATAAACCTAACACAAATAGAAATATAAAAATAGCACCAATATAGGCAGGTGCTGATACTCCGGGCTGGGTTCCCCAATAAGTTGGAGCCCTATGAGACCAATCCATTGCTTGTCTAGGGTCTACTTTTCCTTTTAAAAAATTATAAATTTGTGAATCTGTACCAACGTTTTCAACACTTGCTCCTCCCATAAATCTAGGAATGAACAAATTGAATGTTTCTAGCTTACCATAACTGTAAGCAGTAATATATTCTTTTGCAAGACCACTGGTTTGTTGTTTCGGGCTTCCGTCTTCGTTTATTGTTAAATCACTCTTCCCTCTTGTACTGTGATCGGCATATTCTTTAGTTGCCAATAAGCTAGAAGCATTTGTTCCAACAGCCAATACAACGGCTACAATTAAAATTGCCAATTGTTTAAGTAGCTCAGGCATTTGTTGTTTTTTAACGGCATCTATCAATTTAAAAACTCCTAAAATAAGAACTGAAAACAACAGGTAATAGGTCATTTGAGGATGACTTGCATTAATTTCCAAGGCCATGGCCAATGCTGTGAGAATAAATCCCCATAAATAACGCTTCTGAAAGACCAATAATATTCCTGCCAGTACCATTGGAATATATCCAATAGCATGCGCTTTTGCGTTATGACCTACACCTAAAATAATTATAAAATAGGTAGAAAAACCAAAAGCAAGTGATCCTATTAATGCCAATTTCCAATCACATTTAAGAGTAATCAGTAACAAGAAGAATCCTACAAAATATAAAAATAAATAATCTGCTGGACGCGGCAGAAAACGAATAACACTATCTATTTTTTTAATAAAATCATTTGGGTAATAAGTGCTCACTTGATAAGAAGGCATTCCTCCAAAAGCGGCGTTGGTCCAATAAGGTTCTTCGTCAAACTCGGCTCTGTAATCCACAATTTCCTTGGACATTCCAATAAATTGACGAATATCTGATTGTTCAATTTTTTTACCTTCCAACACAGGGTGGAAATAAATCAATGAAACCAATGCGAAAACTACGATAGAAATAAAATAGGGAAGGATTTTTTTTATGGACATACTATTCATCGTTTAACTCTTCAAAATCAATATATTCCCCTACGTCTTTACTCTTCTTTTTAGGGCTTGGTTTTTTATCAATCACCGTTTCTCCTTCTTTTACATTGGTATCTGTAAACGGTTGTTCTCCCTGCTGTTCTCTCATCTTTTTTTCCATCTTTGACACTGCCTTTTTAAATAGTAAAGGCATGATAAATTTCCCTATAAATTTAAAGATATAATAAAAGGCTAATAAATAAAGTATGGTTTTCAGAAGTCCTAGTAACATTTATGTTTTTTTTAATTTAGTTCAAAAATAACAATTTGTAGGCAACTAAAAACGTTAAAAAAAGATAAAATCTTATATTTGACTAAATTTATCGCGAAAAAGATGAAGAAATCATTATTATTTTTACTGTTATTTTGCACAAGTTTCTGGATGCAAGCCCAATATACCGAGATTATAAACTCAAAACGGCCAGGTTTTTCTGAAAGCCCATATAGTATTGGAACCGGTGTATACCAAGTGGAAGCAGGGATCTTTTATAGAGAAAGTGATCAATTTCGTACTTTTAGTACGCCTAAATCTATGGGCACACAATTGTTTCTAAGAACTGGACAGTTATTAGAGCGTTTGGAAATAAATGTAGATCTTGCTTATCAACAGGACGAACGTCAGTTTTACAATGTATTTTCTTCCATTACAAAGATTAATGGATTGAGTAAATTTACGGTGGGTCTTAAATATCTCATTTTCAAACAAAAATATACCGATAGATCTAAAGAGATTAGGAGTTGGAAACGAAAATTTGCCTTTGATTGGAAGCGCATGGTACCATCAGTTGGGATATACGCAGGTTTAAATACGAACATACTGGGGGAAGGATTTAAGGAGGCTGGAATGTCACCTAAAGTGGCTGTTTTATTACAAAATGATTTTACAAATAGATTGGTATTACTCACCAATATTATAGGGGATAAAATTACGACAAACAATCCAGAGTATGGTTATGTAGCAACGATCACCTATGCTGCATCTACACGAATCTCCATGTTTGCAGAAACTCAAGGAACGTTTATAAAAAATCAAAATAATGAATTTCAAGTTGGTGCTGGACTGGCATATTTAACATCTCCAGACCTACAGTTCGATATTTCTATTCGAACAAATCTTAACAAAGGTTATGTAGATACCTACGGAGCACTAGGCTGCAGTTGGAGATTAGATTTACACAAAGATTCATTAAAAAAAATAAAGCAAGACAACAGGCCTAAACGGATAAAAAATCATCGCGGTTTCTTTTCTAGACTGTTTAAAAAGAACTAAACAAGTATGATTCAAATTAAAGAACTATATACACAAAAGGAATTAAAAACATTTGTTACTTTTCCTTTTAGTCTCTATAAAAATAACAAGTACTGGGTACCTCCAATTATCAAGGATGAAGTGGCCAGTTTTGACCCTACAGACAACCCTGTTTTTAAACATGCTGAGGCCCGTTATTTTATCGCTTTAAAAGACGAAAAAATAGTAGGTCGTGTTGCGGCTATCGTTAATTGGGTAGAAATAAATGATCAAAAAGTAAAAAAAATGCGCTTTGGATGGCTTGATATGATAGACGATATTGAAGTAACAAAAGCCTTATTAAATGAAGTTAAAACTATTGGACAATCCTACCAATTGGATTTTATGGAAGGACCCGTCGGTTTTTCAAATCTAGATAAAGTAGGAGTTCTTACGGAGGGATTTGACCATCTAGGCACCATGATTACTTGGTATAACCATGCCTATTACAAAGATCATTTTGAACAATTAGGATTTACAAAAGGTAAGGTGTATCTGGAAAACAAAATGGATTTTTCTAACATCCTCCCCAAATATTTCGAACGTATCTCTACCTTAGTTGAAAGACGCTACGGACTGCAGTCATTAAACTTTAAGAAAACCAAAGATGTGATGCCTTATGTGAATGAAATGTTCGACCTATTTAATGCTTCGTATGCATCACTGTCCTCTTTTGTTCCCATATCCGATATTCAAAAAGAGTATTTCAAGAAAAAATACATTAGTTTTATAAATCCAGAATACATACAGTTTGTGATGGATAAAAATGGAAAAATGATTGCATTTGGAATTACCATGCCTTCATTTTCTACTGCGTTACAAAAAGCCAAGGGGAATTTGTTCCCTTTTGGAATTTTCCATCTGCTGAGAGCAAGAAAAAAGAGTAAAGAAATTATTTTCTACTTAATAGGTATTCACCCAGAATATCAAAATAAAGGAGTTACTTCCATCCTATTTAGGGAATATTACAATGCTTTTAAAAAGAACGGGGTAACAACTTGTATTCGGACTCCTGAATTGGAGGAAAACACCGCTATTCACCAACTATGGAAAAATTTCAAACCCGTTACTCATAAAAAAAGATGTACTTATCTTAAAAATATATAATGCAATTATTTTATAATAAATCCATTCAAGAAAACGATACTCACTTTACTTTTGACAAGCAAGAAAGCAAACACATTGTGCGTGTTTTACGCAAGTCAGAAGGAGCGATACTAACCATCACAAATGGCTTGGGAAACTTATTTATCTGCGAGGTTATTTTAGCGAGTGACAAAAAATGTTTAGTACAAATAAATGAGGTCCAAAAACACAAAAAAGATTGGAAATATTCCTTACATATAGCCATTGCACCAACTAAATTAAACGACCGGTTCGAATGGTTTTTGGAAAAAGCAACGGAAATAGGTGTGGATGAAATAACTCCCATCATTTGCGATCATTCCGAAAGAAAAGTAATCAAACAAGAACGTTTAGAAAAAATAATTCATTCAGCGGCAAAACAATCTTTAAAATACCATTTCCCAAAACTGAACCCTGCTGTTAAATTAAGTGACTTTCTAAAAAAAGAACGTACACAGATGACACATTTAATAGCCCATTGTGAAGAAACGGATAAAACTACGTTAAAATCGGTGATCAAACAACATGAAGATTATACTATTTTGATAGGACCAGAAGGAGACTTTTCGACAAAAGAAATAGCCCTTGCCTTGCATCATAAATATATTCCTGTATCTTTGGGAACAAGCCGATTACGAACAGAAACTGCTGGAATAGTAGCTGTGCACAGTATTGCGTTTGCTAATGAATAATGAAAAAGACTTTATTAAAATTACTGTTATTTGTTGTTATCTGCCTAATGAATCTCCAAGATACTAATGGGCAGGAATTGGCTATCTTAAAATATGACGGCGGAGGTGATTGGTATGCAAACCCTACCTCTGTACCAAATTTAATTATATTTTGTAATTCAAACATTGCAACAACAATTACAGTAAAACCCATCGTAGTTTCGGCTTCAGATAAAGATATTTTAAACTACCCTATCCTATTTATGACGGGGCATGGAAATGTTTTTTTTAAGGATAAAGACCTAAAAAACTTAAGAAATTACCTCTTATCTGGTGGTTTTTTACATATTTCAGATAATTACGGATTAGACACTTATATACGGAGAGAATTGAAAAAATTATTCCCCAATTTAGACCTAAAAGAAATTCCAAAAGATCATCCTATATATCACCAGACATATGTGTTTAAAAATGGGATTCCGAAAATTCACGAACACGACCTAAAACCTGCGCAAGGATTTGGTTTATTTAATGAAAACAGGATGATGATTTATTATGATTATCAAACTGACTTAAGTGATGGTTGGGAGGATTCCGCAGTACATGGAAACAGTAATTCCATTAGGCAAAAAGCACTCCAAATGGGAAGTAATATTATAGAATACGCTTTTACACATTAAACATGGTGGAATTAGATAACCTAAAGGTAAACTTTGACACAGACAGTCTATGGATACTTAACATCATCGTTGCATTTGTAATGTTTGGTATTGCCTTAGACATAAAAGTAGACGATTTTAAACGTTTATTCCAAAATCCAAAAACACTTTTTACAGGTGTAATTTCGCAATTTATTTTATTACCTGCTATCACCTTTTTGTTTGTAAAGCTCACTACTCCTCCACCTAGTATTGCTCTAGGGCTAATATTAATAGCTGCATGTCCAGGAGGTAATATTTCCAACTTTATGAGTCATTTGGCCAAAGGGAATGCCGCTTTATCTGTCAGTTTAACAGCTTTTGCAAGTGTCTTATGTTTATTTATGACCCCTCTTAATTTACAATTTTGGGGAAACCTATATCCTCCAACAGCTGCCATCCTCCGAGAGGTAGCACTAAGTTGGTCTACCATGGTAAAAATTGTATTAGTTTTGATAGGTTTACCGTTAACGGCAGGTATGCTAATGAATCATTACAGCCCTTTGTTTTCAAAAAAACTATGTCAATTATTAAAACCTATTTCCTTTGTTATATTCATTCTATTTGTAATAATGCTTTTTGTTAATAACTATGAGACTTATACCACTAATGCACACCATGTACTATTCTTAGTAATTGCACATAATGGAATTGCATTACTAATAGGGTATCTCTTTTCTGGACTAATGCGCCTGTCTAAAAGAAATCAAAAAACAATTGCTATCGAAACCGGTATTCAGAATGCTGCGTTGGGACTCCTATTAATATTTACATTTTTTGAAGGACTAGGAGGTATGGCATTATTAGCTTCTTTTTGGGGGTTTTGGGATATTATTTCTGGCTTAACAATCGCCTATTTTTGGGGAGAAAAATCAAAACCATCACCTGTATGTACCAATTAGTAAAATTATATTTTCGTTTAAGTATTTCCTGCTATTTTCAAAAAATAAAAATTGAAGGTGCTTCTAATATTCCATTAGAAGGAGCAGTAATGTTTATTTCCAACCACCCTAATGGGCTTTTAGACCCTTTACTTATAGGTCTTACAAATCAAAGGAGTAGTAACTTCTTAGCTAGAGCTGGAGTGTTTAAAAACAAGTATGTCATTCGTTTTTTTACAATGATGAAAATGCTTCCAATATATCGTATTAGAGATGGTTGGTCTAACCTTTGTAAAAATGAAGCTATATTTGAAACTTGCTATGACCTATTATATAAAGAAGAAGCCATCGTCATTTTTGCTGAGGGAAGTCATAATATTAAAAAGCGCATTCGTCCGTTAAGTAAAGGGTTTACTCGAATACTTTTCGGAGCACTGGATAAATACCCAACACTTCCAATCACCATAATTCCCGTAGGAATAAACTATACAAGCTCTCTAAATTTTCCATCTCGTGTGGCAATACATTACGGAGCACCAATAAACGTCGCCGATTTTTATATAAAAACTAAACAAAAGAAATCTGTTGATTCGATAAAAAAAGAAGTGAGTAATTCCTTAAAAGAGTTGACTGTTCATATTGATGACTTTGAAAAGTACTCCATTATAAAAAATAATCTAGATCACCTTCAAGTAGATTATTTAAAACCTACTAAAACCAATGAAACATTAAAAAACCTCACGCTAAGTTCTTTGAATAAAAAGACGGTAAAAAAACAAATTAATTGGGCAACTCCTTTGTATTTCGTTATCCTTTTAAACAGTTTAATCCCATCGTTTTTTTGGAAAAAAGCATCTAAAAAAATTGATGAAATAGAATTTTTATCAACCTTTAGATTTGCCTTTTGTATTACGCTATTCCCCCTATTTTATATATTTCAAAGTCTTACTATTTTTCTAGTTTTTGGGGGCCTTTGGCACTTGTATTATTTAGTTTTTTGTTTTCTAAGTGGTCTTTTCTATATAAAAACTGCCCCTGCTCATCTATGATGGCATCTTGAATAATCTGTTGAACACGCGTTCTAATTCCTTCTTTTACCAAGCCTGAATTATCCATTTTGGGGTAGACTCTATTCGATAAGAATACATAGATAGTTTCCGTTTCAGGATCTGCCCATGCAAAAGTTCCAGTAAACCCACTATGTCCAAAACTCTTACTAGAAACACATCCACAAGTAGCCGAAACTTCCGGGTCCATTTGAGGTTTATCAAAACCTAAACCTCTTCTTATACTGTCCTTTTCGTAATGTCTTCTTGTAAATTTTTCCATGGTTGTTGTTTTTAAAAAACGTTTCCCCCCATAAAAACCTTTTTGCATATACATTTGCATCATCTTAGCGATGTCATTTGCATTCCCAAATAAACCAGCATTTCCGCTTACGCCATCCAGCATCGCAGCTCCCATATCATGTACATACCCCTGTAATAATTGATGTCTATAATAATCATCATCTTCTGTGGGAACTATCTTAGATTTGGAAATTTTATCAAGCGGATTATACATAAGTGAATTAGCCCCTAATGGTTTATAAAATAGGCGGTCATTCAAAACATCCATTTTCTCTGAATAATTATCTTCTACGTATTTTTTAAATAAATAAAAAGGCAATCCACTATACTTATAGCCACTTTTCTCACGCTGAGGAATATCTACAATTCTTTGAAAAATAGTATCAATATAATCACCCCTTAAGTATAAATTACGAGCAATTTTAATCGGAAATTCTTTTGATTTTTTTTCTCTATAATATTTTAGTGATGGTAACTTAGTAACACTATCTATCGTTTTTAAATAAAATGGAATCCATGCTTTTAACTTACCATTATGAGACAATGCCTCACGAATAGTCACACTGTCTTTATTTGAATCCTTCAAAATAGGCATAATTTCGCCTAAGGTATTATCCAATGAGAATTTTCCCAATTCCTCACTTCTCATTATCATAGGCAATCCACCTAAAATTTTGGTCAGTGATGCCAAATCATATACATCATCCTTCCTTACTTCTCGTTCTTTTTTATCTGTATGATATCCATAGGTCTTATGAAAAATTACTTGCCCTTTTCTAGCAATTAGCACTTGCATACCAGGTGCCATTTTTTCTGAAATAACTTCTGCTGCTATTGTATCTATTTGCTTCAATATATGATGATTCATTCCCACTTCCTCAGGAATGGCATAGCCCAATCTATTTAGCGGAGAACTCATGAGTCCATGACCTTCAGAAAATTCATTTCTTATAGACACAGGTAATTTCCCTTTGGCACCAATAACTCCAAACATCATTTGGGCAGCGACCTCTTGAGAAATTTTACTGTTTTGATAAGAAACCAATATGCCTTCTATATTTTCAAAGGTTTTAAAATCTAACAAGCTATATGGACTCGCAAATAAATTTAAAATAACGTTATTATTTCGAGCTATTTCCTGTACCCAATACAACTCCTTATAATTAAATTTAAAAGACTTCCATGGGTTTTTATTTGACTTATGATAACCAATAATAACCAAATTAAAATCCTTTAATTGATTCTGTATTACATCAAGTGTATTCCCTTTTACAACAGTAACATCTGTATAGTTTTGAAGCATTTTTACATAAGCATCATTGTCAGCATTACCGAATTTCACATAAGCAATTTTCTTTTTATCCAACTGTTGAATAGGGAAGATATTTTCAGTATTCTTAATGAGGCTCATAGAGTTAACCATTAATTTTTTATGCAATAACTCATCTGTAATCGTATTCAAATCTTCATTTAAATGATCAAGAACGACTGGCTCAATTTCATGTAAACCAGCCCAGTATTTTGCCTTTAAAATTTTTCGAACTGAAACATCTAATCGCTCTTCGGTGAGAATTTCTTCTTTAATTGCATTTTTAATTGTTAACAATGCTCTACCAACATCTTTGGGAAATAATAAGACATCGTTCCCTGCTAATAATGCCGCTAAGTCTATATCTCCCGGTTCGGCAAAATTAGAAGCTCCTTTCATATTTAAAGCATCTGTAATAATCAAACCTTTAAAGCCTAGATCCTCTTGTAATACTTTCGTAATTATATTAAAAGACAACGATGAAGGAAGTCCAGGATTGGGTTCCAAACTAGGAACACTTAAATGAGCAGCCATAATACTTGTAAGCCCATTCTTAAACAATTCTTTGTACGGATATAATTCAACAGCGTCAATTCTTTCTTTTGTAAAATCGACAACGGGCAATGTTTTATGAGAATCAGTAGCTGTATCTCCGTGGCCCGGAAAATGTTTAGCATTTGCTAAAACACCTTCGCCCTGCATTCCTTCCGTAAATGCTTTTGCTTTAGAAGCTACGTTGAATTTATTTTCACCAAAAGACCTATTTCCTATAATTGGATTATTAGGGTTTGTATTTACATCCACCACAGGAGCAAAATTAATATGTATCCCTAATCGTTTACAATGTTTTCCTAGTTGACTTCCGAATTCTTTTATTAAACTATCATCTCTAACAGCTCCTAATGTCATATTCCAAGGATACCTAAACGTTTGTTTCAAACGCATATCCAAGCCCCATTCTCCATCAAAACCAATCAGCAATGGCACTTTTGATTTTTCTTGATAACTATTATTTAGCTTTGCTTGAGCGAGAGGTGTTCCCTGCATAAAGATAAGACCACCTATTTCATACTTCGAAATTAAACCCTGAATATAATCAGAATGTTTTTTGTCTTTATTGGAATATGCAGCCACCATAAACAATTGACCTATCTTCTGGTCAACCGTCATATGACTCATTAGTGTATCCACCCACTTTTGCTGTGCCATAGCATCTTTTGTAATCAAAGGATCTTTGGTTTGGGCATTTACAGTTAAAAGAGAAAACGAGAAAAGAAGAAATAATAATGGTAATTTTAATTTCATAGCAACATTTTATATAAGAAAAGATTTGAAATAGGAACAATCAATCTCAGCAATAATAGTACCAAATCAAGTAAAATAAACGTTATTAAATAAAATAACGTTTATGCCAACTTTTCTTTGCAGGTACCTTCCATAAATTATCAAATTCAGACTTTGTAGCCACTAAATTATTAAAAACTAACGTCTCTTCGTTTATTGTATTTAGCTTTACCAGCGCCGTAAACTCAGCTAAGTTGACAACCTGTATCTCCTCTTCCAATATAAAGGCCGTCTGCATACGGTCTAATAATTGTACCTTAAATTGCGTTTCTATTTGCTTGATAAAAAAGATAGAAGCATCAATAGAACAACCGGATGCACCTGTCGTTTTTTCATCAATACCTAACACAATAAATTGGTTGAATTTTATCAATGAAGCTGCATTTAGAGCATCTCCATGATGCGTCCAACTAGCAACAAATGATTTCAATTGCGCCTCTATTAGAAGCATTTCCTCATTCGTAAAAGCTCTATTAGATTGATAAACCCATACCCTAGACTCATCAGGTAAATTTTTAAAATCTATCACCATAACTATTTCAATTTATTATTAAAACTACGTAACTTTATCGCAGTCAACACCTTTTTAGTGTATAATGGGAAATCTGACTTCTGAATCCAAGCATAATAGCCAAGGTCCTTTGCCAATATTTCTTCCACTTCTTTTCCTTTGTATTTACCAAAAGTAAATATTTCTTTATCTTCATCATTAAACATGATAAAACCAGCAAAATCCGCTCGTTTATTATGTGTAGAAAATTCACTTAGCGACTTTACATCATTCTCTAAATCTGTGTATTTATCTAGTTGTGCTAATAAAATTTCATAAGTTGCTTTGGTATCCGCCTCCGCAGAATGAGCACCTTCTAAATCCTGACCACAATAAAATTGATATCCGGCAGACAAGGTACGTTGCTCTTTTTTATGAAAAATCACTTGTACATCTATTGCAACTCGATTTTTCATATCAAAATCAATTTCGGCACGTAACATTTCCTCCGCTAATAAAGGAATATCAAATCTATTGGAGTTAAATCCAGCCAAATCACAATCTTTAATTAATAAACTAACCTCCGCTGCTAACTCTTTAAAAGTAGGTTCATTTGCTACCTTATCATCTGTAATATGATGAATATCCGAAGATTCTTTAGGGATTTTCATTTCCGGGTTTACTAACCAAGTTTTACTTTCTTTATTTCCGTTAGGAAATACTTTAAGAATTGAAATTTCAACAATTCTATCCTTTGCTATGTTTATACCTGTCGTTTCTAAATCAAAGAATATGATAGGTTTACTTAATTTTAATTCCATTGGGCCTAATACTATTTTTAAGGTAAGTAGCTAGTAATATTCTAAACTTACTCGTGTAATAATTCATTTTTATAATTTTCGATTTCCGCTTTATATTTAGCTGGAAGTTCTGGAATAACAAAATTATATTTTTCTAAAATTGATAATATAATCTCTGCAACCATAAGCCTAGACGACGGTTTATCATCCGCAGGTACAACATACCAAGGTGCTTTTTTTGTAGACGTACTATTTAAAATATCTTCATAACATTTTTGATAATCATCCCAACGTTTACGCTCCTTTAAATCACTTGGTTCGAATTTCCAATTCTTAGATTTAATGTTTAACCTTCTCAACAAGCGCTTCTTCTGCTCGTCTTTAGATAGATGTAAAAACACTTTAATTACAATGGTTCCATTATTAGAAATATGGTTTTCAAAATTCACCATAGCTTCCATTCGTTCATCATATAATTCAGGCTCAATAGCATCTTCTGTTGCTAATCCAGGAATATTTTCTGCCACAACTATTTCAGGTCTTACTCTAGAAATTAATACATTTTCGTAATGTGTTCTATTAAAAACAGAAAATTTACCACGTTCCGGTAAAGCCATATAATGTCTCCAAAGGTAATCATATTTTAATTCCAATTTACTGGGTGCTTTAAAACTATGAACATTTATCCCTCTCACATTAAAGTCTTTAAAGACTTCACGAATCAAACTATCCTTTCCCGAAGTATCCATTCCCTGTAAACAAACCAATACTGAATGCTTCCCCTCTGCATACATTGCCTCTTGAATCTTGCTAATTTTAGCCCTTATTTTGACTAATTTTTTCTCTGCATTTTTCAACTCAACCTTCGTTTTTAATTCTGAAATTACAACAGGTTGCTTCACTTTATACTTTTTCATTTAGTTTCTTTTAATGACAAGGGAAAGATACATTATTTTAAGAATGATGTAATATTAATTCTATCATTTTTTCATGTAGAGACGCAATACATTGCGTCTCTACTATGCAAATTGAATTAGAAATGTAGTCGTCGTACAGACGTAGCATGCTACGTCTCAAGCGTCAGGGCGAATGCAATTCTTTCAAACAAAAAAAATCCTCAATTAACTAAATAATTGAGGATTTAAAATAAAGGCGATGACATACTCTCCCACCCAGGGGCAGTACCATCTG
>Ga0209395_1003769_pt1 | contig 18430 bp, 17 predicted proteins | sample GOMGulsemesocosm_3_FD_184635 | JGI IMG/M metagenome (GOLD analysis project Ga0209395, IMG submission 184635) | Methane-oxidizing microbial communities from mesocosms in the Gulf of Mexico - GOM9D Gulf of Mexico (SPAdes) (version 2) | ecosystem: Environmental > Aquatic > Marine > Cold seeps... | reverse complement strand
TAAACGGTCGTTTAATTCGTCCCGCTATGGTTATGGTATCTAAAGCGGCACCAAGTGTTGACGCTACCGCTTAATAAGCTGTTTTCACTCAGGTGATATTAGATTATTTAAGATAACATTCTTAAAGTTAGTATTTTAAAAAGCAAAGAGGCTTCCTCTTTGCTTTTTTTGTTTCAGCAACAATAAATTCAACGGCTTTTGTCAGGTGGTGAAAGAAATTGGCAGATAGCTGGTCTATTAGTACATGACACGTTAACTCGATAACAATTAAAATGCATACACTTCTCAGAGCCACATTATATATTCTTATTAGCTATTCCGTTGCTATAAGCTTTGACATTCAAGCGAATGATACGGCGAAACCTTGGCAGCTTAAAACCCAAAGTGGTGAGGTTATTAGTCTTGAGCAATATAAAGGTAAACCCATTATCCTGCACTTTTGGGCAACTTGGTGTCCGTATTGTAAAAAACTTCAGCCAGCATTAGTTGAATTACAGAAAAAATATCAAGCACACGGGGTTGAGTTAGTGTCAATTAGCTTTAATGAAGATGAAGGTGCTTTACCACAAGATGAAATTCATCAAAGAGGTTACTCCTTTATAACAGCGATAAAAGGGGAGGAGGTTGCAGATCTATACCGCGTTAATGGAACACCAACAACTTTCTTCATTAACAGAAAAAATAAAGTAATTTGGAAGACCTCTAGTTCAGACAAGTCGGATCCTCGTTTTGATTTAGCGTTGAAAGAAATAATTAAGCAGTAGATAAATATTAACTGTACATAATAGTGGCTTTTTAGATAACCCTTTTACACCCCTTTTAGTAATGGCTGTAAAGGGGACATTAGTCCAACCATGCATAGCTTATATAGAACCAAAAACCTTGCCAATACCCGCTCTGAAATCATTTATATGTGCTTTATGCTCCTACTTTAATTAAAAGTTCAACAAAATAACGATTTTTTTAAATTTATCCATTGAAAAGCATTTTGTCGACCCCACTTATTATTCAACAAACAATTTAATTAAATTTCTTTACCTTTTTTGGGTAAAGACTAATGAATAGGAGCTCCCAAGATGGGCAAAATAATCGGTATTGACCTAGGAACAACTAACTCATGTGTTGCTGTATTAGACGGCGACAGTGTACGTGTTATTGAGAATGCAGAAGGCGATCGTACAACTCCTTCTATTATTGGTTATACAGCTGAAGGCGAAACTCTAGTAGGTCAACCTGCTAAACGTCAATCAGTAACTAACCCAGAAAATACTTTATATGCTATCAAGCGTTTAATCGGTCGCCGTTTCGAAGATAAAGAAACACAACGTGATATCGATATTATGCCATTTGGTATTGTTAAAGCTGATAACGGTGATGCTTGGGTTCAAGTAAAGGGCGACAAAATTGCTCCTCCACAAGTATCTGCTGAAGTACTTAAAAAGATGAAGAAGACTGCTGAAGACTTCTTAGGTGAAACAGTAACGGAAGCAGTAATTACGGTTCCAGCTTACTTTAACGATTCACAACGTCAAGCAACTAAAGATGCTGGCCGTATTGCTGGTCTTGAAGTTAAACGTATTATCAACGAACCTACTGCTGCTGCACTTGCTTACGGCATGGACAAGCAAGAAGGCGATAAAGTTGTTGCAGTATACGATTTAGGTGGTGGTACATTCGATATTTCAATCATTGAGATTGACGAAATGGACGGCGAACATACGTTTGAAGTACTTGCGACTAACGGTGATACTCATTTAGGTGGTGAAGATTTCGATAACCGTCTAATCAACTACCTAGTAGCTGAATTCAAAAAAGACCAAGGCATGGACTTAACGTCTGATCCTCTTGCAATGCAGCGTTTGAAAGAAGCAGCTGAAAAAGCAAAATGTGAGCTTTCTTCTGCACAACAAACTGATGTTAACTTACCTTACATCACTGCAGATGGTTCTGGTCCTAAGCACATGAACATCAAAGTAACACGTGCTAAGTTAGAATCACTTGTTGAAGATATGGTTAAAGCAACATTAGAGCCGCTTAAAAAAGCACTTCAAGATGCTGACTTATCAGTAAGCAAAATTGATGATGTTATCTTAGTTGGTGGTCAATCTCGTATGCCACTAGTTCAAAAAGCAGTAACTGAGTTCTTCGGCAAAGAGCCACGCAAAGATGTTAACCCTGATGAAGCAGTAGCTGCAGGTGCGGCAATTCAAGCGGGTGTTCTTTCTGGTGATGTAACTGACGTTCTTCTTTTAGATGTTACGCCATTATCATTAGGTATTGAAACGATGGGCGGTGTGATGACTGCTGTTATCGAGAAAAATACTACAATCCCAACTAAGCAATCACAAACATTCTCTACAGCTGATGATAATCAAGCAGCGGTAACTGTTCATGTTTGTCAAGGTGAGCGTAAACAAGCTTCAGCTAACAAATCACTAGGTCAATTTAACCTTGAAGGTATTGATCCAGCGCCACGTGGTACGCCACAAATCGAAGTAACTTTCGATATTGATGCTGATGGTATCTTGCATGTAACAGCTAAAGATAAAAACACAGGTAAAGAACAAAAAATTACTATCAAAGCTTCTTCTGGTTTATCTGATGAAGAAGTAGAACAAATGGTTCGTGACGCTGAAGCTAATGCTGATGCCGATGCTAAGTTCGAAGAGTTAGTAACTGCACGTAACCAAGCCGATGGTATGGTTCATGCTACTCGCAAGCAAGTTGAAGAAGCTGGCGAAGAGTTACCAGGCGAAGAGAAAGAGAAAATTGAAGCAGCATTGACTGAGCTTGAAGAAGCGATCAAAGGTGATGATAAAGAAGCAATTGACGCTAAAACTCAAGCGCTAATGGAAGCATCAGCTAAGTTAATGGAAATTGCTCAAGCTAAGCAACAAGCTCAAGGCGCTCCTGAAGGTGCTGAACAAGCAACTGATGCTGGCGCTCCTGCAGACGATGTAGTAGATGCTGAGTTTGAAGAAGTTAAAGACGACAAATAATTATTTGTCTGTAGGCGGGGTTTTAACCGCGCTTTGTAGCTATTAGCTCAATTTGCGCGAACAAGTTCCCACCTACAATATAAATAAATTAAAGCGTCGATACTTATCGGCGCTTTTTGTGTATAAAAAATCAGTAATTAATTTTTTAAATTGATGCTGATTTTCTTGATTTTTTAAGTAGCAACACTCTAAAAAATGAAGAAAATTAGTCTCAATCAACTTGAAGTAAAGAAACAGATTTATGTCAAAACGTGATTATTATGAAACTCTTGGTGTGTCAAATAGCGCCGAAGATAAAGAAATTAAAAAAGCTTATAAAAAATTAGCGATGAAGTATCACCCAGATCGTACTGCAGGTGACAAGGCTAAAGAAGAAACCTTTAAAGAAATCAAGGAAGCTTATGAGATCTTAAAAGATGATCAAAAGCGTGCTGCTTATGACCAATACGGTCATGCTGCTTTTGAACAAGGTGGTCACGGTGGTGGCGGTGGTTTCGGCGGTGGTGGTGGCTTTGGTCAAGACTTCGGCGACATCTTTGGAGATATTTTTGGTGGCGGCGGCGGCGGTCGTGGACGTCAGCGTCAGCAGCGTGGCAGTGATTTACGTTATAACGTAGATTTGTCACTTGAAGATGCGGTTAAAGGTAAAAGTTTAGAGATTAAGGTTCCTACCTACGTTAGTTGTGACCCTTGTGATGGCTCTGGTGCTAAACCAGGCACTTCTGCTAAAACGTGTAGCACTTGTCATGGCCATGGCCAAGTACAAATGCGTCAGGGATTATTTGCTGTTCAGCAAACGTGTCCGACTTGTAGTGGTAAAGGTAAAGTTATTTCTGATAAGTGTACTTCATGTCGTGGTCAAGGCCGTGTTGAGAAGACTAAAACCTTATCAGTTAAAATTCCTGCAGGTGTTGATACTGGTGATAGAATCCGTTTATCTGGCGAAGGTGAAGCCGGTGAACATGGCGCACCAGCGGGTGATTTATATGTGCAAGTGAATGTCCGTGATCACGAGATCTTTGTCCGTGATGAAAACCACTTATATTGTGAAGTACCTATTAGCTTTGTAACCGCAGCGCTTGGTGGTGATATTGAAGTACCTACATTAGGCGGTAAAGTTAAGCTTAAAGTACCTAAAGAAACACAAACAGGTAAAATGTTCCGTCTACGTGGCAAAGGCGTTAAATCTGTACGTAGTTCTTCTACTGGCGACTTAATGTGTAAAGTTGTTATTGAAACTCCTGTTAATTTATCAGGCGATCAAGCTGACTTGTTGCGTCAATTAGAAGAAAAAATGGCGAGTAGCAGCAAAAAACATAGCCCAAAAGAAACTGGTTTCTTTGACGGTGTTAAAAAGTTTTTTGATGACCTAAAAAGCTAAGATGTATAAAGCTTAAGTTATTAATGCTATTTCACTAGTACAGTGGCAATAGTAAAAATGCTGACTTAAACTATTCATTGAAAATCCTGCTTTGGCAGGATTTTTTTGTTTATACTATACCCATCTCACTTGAATATGTTCGTTTCAGCAAAATAGAGCGATTCATAATCAAGATGTATTTTTTGTTAATGGTTATTCCCTTAATTACAAATGCAGTGCTGAGTATGATTTACTCTGTTTTCCCTGTGGGCTGGTTTATAAAGGCTTTACGCTACGTTAAATTAATTGAAGATAGAATAACTATTAAACAACTAATTTACCTTGTCTCAAGGCGTTTCTAATTCCAGCAGAATCCTACATTTTCAAGTTGGATGGGATACATAGCAATAAACCAAAACATTATCATTTGAGAGGTTACTTATGAAGACAGCTGTACTGCTCTTTACATTGATGCTTTTTAGCTCGTTAGCCATAGCCAAAGAAGAAAAGCCGTTACGGCCATTAGACCCAGATTACATGGGCGTTCATAGTATGGTTTTGGTGAGTAAAAGTTCTACTATTTATGCTGCAAACTTAGCTGCTTATCAAAAGCCTCATGATGTACAATTGTTGTATAAACTTGAATCAATTGATTTAGCCTTATTACAAACGGTAAGAGATGGGCAGTTAACGACGATTAAAACTAAGCCATTTAACTTAGATCAATTAATGCGCGGTGATCAAGTCACAGTATTTGCCGATGTTTACGCTGGTCATTTTGAACGAGATGGCATGCTGGTTTATGAAAACATTCCGTTAAAATTTGGCAAACAGTTATATGTTCGTAAATTTGATGATATTAAGCCATCAAGTCGTAGACAAGAATATGATGTAGTTTCATTGAAGAAGAACTATAAAATTTATGTGCACCGTATTCAGCAAGCTCCTAGCTATGCTCAGTTGATGCACATTGATGTTGAGGCCGGCTGTTTAGCTAAATTTAGTACCTCATCTGCAGTACCTAAAGAGACAGAAACGCAATTTAAGTTTATGAACTGTGGCAGTATGAAGCCTTTATATTTTGAAACACAAAAATTCGAAGGGCATTGATTTATTTGATGAGGTTTTCCTAATAAATGGATTACTCTTCATCAAAGTTCGGTAGTACACCACTGCGACTGTGCTCAAAAATTAGTGATGTTTCAACTGTGGTGACTTCATCACGAGAAGTGATATTTTTAAAGACAAATTGGCGTAGATGTTCGCTATCTTTTACCGACATATGGATATAGTAATCATAGCTACCACCCATATGGTATAAATTAAGAATTTCAGGGAAGTTTAATAAATCGTCACGAAGTTCATTAACAATTTGCTCTGAATAGGGCTGTAAACGGATAGCAGCAAAGGCTTCAATATTGCCTCCAATGCTTTTTAAGTTAACATCGATAAAGGCAGCTTTGATCACACCACTGTGTTTTAAGCGTTTTACTCGCTCTAAACAGGTTGAGGGCGCTATTCCTATTTTTGCTGCGAGTTCTTTGTTAGTAATATCGGCATCATCATATAAAATGGTTAATACTTGTAAATCGATACTATCGAGCTTCTTCATTTTTGACCTTTATTTATTTCACCTTATCTAAGGTAAATATTACACTTAATACAGGCAATGAGACTAGTGAAATAAGTGTGTTTTTTGAACTTTTAACGCGAATAAGTGAAATTTCCGAATTAATTTTAGGCTTTTGTTACTATTCTTGTGTTATCGCGGGATAAACTAGTTACAAATAATCACATTGATAATGTTTGCCAGCACCCCGCGTTGTGACATATTATGACCATATCTCTCGGTATTATTATTTCTAGCTAGAAAAATAAAAAAAGGCTTACCCTATGACTTTGCTTTGGATACCTTTGTTATCCTTACTTGGCAGTATTATTTCCTCAATGACAGGGAAATTATCACGAAATCAATCAACCGCGTTGACAATGATAATGCCGATCATCGCATTATTAATGACTATCAGCTTAGCGCCCGCGGTTTACTCTGGTGAAGTTATTCGAGACACCATTTCCTGGATCCCATTATTAGGTATAGATATCGCTTTTCGCCTCGATGGTTTAGCGTTGTTGTTTGTCTTTATGATATTAGGCATTGGAGTACTCGTTATCTTTTATGCTCGCTACTATTTAAGTAGCAATGACTCTATGCCTAAGCTGTATGCTTATTTAATGTTATTTATGACGGCGATGCTTGGTATTGTCATGTCAAATAATGTTATCCAGCTTTGGTTCTTTTGGGAACTGACCAGTATTAGCTCATTTTTATTAATTAGCTATTGGTGGCACAAAGCAGAAGCGCGTCAAGGCGCAATTATGGCGTTGACCGTTACGGGTGGTGGAGGTTTAGCATTATTAGCAGGTTTGCTTTTATTAGGTAATATTGTTGGCAGTTATAACTTGGATGTTATTTTAGGCAGTCGGGAAGTTATTCAAGCACATGCATGGTATGAAGTTACCTTAATATTAATTCTGCTTGGCGCTTTTACTAAGTCGGCACAATTCCCTTTTCACTTTTGGTTACCACATGCAATGGCAGCGCCGACTCCGGTAAGTGCCTATCTACACTCCGCGACTATGGTAAAGGCTGGGATATTTTTATTAGCACGCTTTTACCCTGCTTTAGCAGGTACCGATATATGGTTTATCATTGTCAGTTTAACGGGGCTAGCAACACTCTTGTTTGCCGCTTATGTCGCGTTATTTAAACATGATTTAAAAGGCTTGTTAGCCTACTCCACTATTAGTCATTTAGGTTTGATCACCTTACTTTTGGGTTTGGATACAAAGCTTGCGGCAGTTGCTGCAATTTTCCATATTATTAATCACGCAACCTTCAAAGCCTCTTTATTTATGGCAACCGGTATTATCGACCACGAAACAGGTACACGTGACATGAGAAAGCTTAATGGTATGTGGAAATTTATGCCTTATACCGCCACCTTAGCTATGGTGGCTGCAGCGGCGATGGCGGGAGTGCCATTGTTAAATGGTTTCTTGTCTAAGGAAATGTTTTTTGCTGAAACTTTGCATCAACAGTTACTTGGCTCAATGTCTTGGCTTATTCCTGTATTAGCTACGGTTGCAGGTGCTTTAGCTGTCGCTTATTCAGCGCGCTTTATTCATGATGTGTTCTTTAATGGTGAGCCTGTTAACTTACCAAAACAACCAAGTGAGCCGCCTCGTTATATGAGGGTGCCAATTGAGATACTGGTTGCTTTATGTTTGGCTGTGGGCATATTTCCAGGTGTTGTTATTGATGATATTTTAAAATCAGCTTCCTTTTCTGTTCTTGGTGGTTACGTGCCTGAATTTCAAGTGGCGTTATGGCATGGTTTTAACCTACCGCTATTAATGAGTGGCATAGCCGTAGCGGGTGGTTTGTTGTTATATTCGCAACGTCGTTATTTATTCCAGTTCCAAGCATCATTACCGACAGTAGATGCAAAAAAAATGTTCGATGATTCAATCTACGGCATGACAAAATGGTGCCAACGTAAAATCAATTCCATAGAGAATGGCTCATTACAACGTTACCTAGTATTGATGTTTTTACTTGTACTGATTTTTGCTGGTTGGCCATTATTTGAAATGAGCCAGTTGAGCGGGGAAAAGACACTCACTCCAATTGATGTGCATAATGCAATGGGCGCTGCTTTGTTAATGGTTGGAGCTGTAAGTACCGTGATCTGGTATCGCGCACGCGTAGTATCATTGTTGATGCTTTCAGTTGTGGGTCTTATGGTGTCTGTCGCATTTACCTGGTTTTCAGCACCCGATTTAGCATTGACTCAATTAACGGTTGAAGTGGTCACGGTTATTTTACTTATGTTGGCATTATTTTTCTTGCCTCAGCATTCACCAAAAGAGTCTAGCCCAAGCCGCACAGTGCGTGATCTTGGAATATCAGCGGCTCTGGGGATTGTTGTTGGTAGTATTTGTTATGCATTAATTACCCGACCATTTGAGTCTATCTCGGACTTTTTCTTAGCTAATGCTAAAACAGGTGGCGGTGGTACTAACGTGGTTAATGTTATTTTGGTTGATTTTCGTGGCTTTGATACATTAGGGGAAATTTGTGTACTGGGTATTGCTGCATTAGGTATTTATAAAGTGTTAGTTAATTTACCTTTATTTATGCCAACAAGTGATAGTGAAGGGCGACCGTGGGCAAAAGAGCGCTACCCAGTGTTATTAGCCAGTATATCTCAATCGTTATTACCTTTAGCACTGTTAGTTTCGTTTTATATATTTTTACGTGGACATAACCTGCCTGGCGGCGGTTTTATTGCCGGCTTAGTAACGGCAGTCGCCTTTATTTTGCAGTATATCGCACATGGCTCAAACTGGATTGCTGAACGTTTAACGATAAACTACCGAAAAATTATTGCTTCTGGTATTGCTATTGCACTATTTACCGGTGTTGGTAGTTGGTTCTTTGGTAGGCCATTTATGACAACTTGGTTTGATTATTTTGATATTCCATTCATTGGTGAAATTGAGCTTGCGAGTGCCTTGGTATTTGATTTAGGTGTATATATTACGGTAGTTGGCTCTACTTTAATGATTTTGGCAAGTCTTGGTCAATTAACGACAGAGAAGCCTAAAGAAGAGGTGAATGTTTAATGGAATTGCTTTACGCAGCCTGTGTTGGGCTTTTAGTGTCTTGTGGCGTATTTTTAATATTGCGCTCTAGAACCTTCCCTGTGGTTCTAGGGCTAACTATGTTTTCTTACGCGGTTAATTTATTTTTATTCTCTTCGGGGCGACTTAGCCTTAACCAAGCAGCGGTATTAGGCTACAGCACTGAATATGCTGACCCATTACCACAAGCTTTTGTATTAACCGCCATTGTAATTGGTTTTGCTATGACAGCCTTTGTGGTTATCTTAGCCATTAGAGGACGAGCCGATTTAGGTAATGACCATGTAGATGGTCAAGTGATCGATAAAATCGGTGATAAAAGTAAAAATATCGAGAAAAATAAAAAGGGTAAGGTTAACGTATGATGCAGCATTTGGTTTTTTTACCTATTTTATTACCTATGTTGGCAGCTGTGCTTTTATTGTTGCCACCTTTTGGTAAAAGTATAATTATCAGAAGAGTAGGGTCAGTAACCTTAGGTATTGTAACTTTTGTAGCTTCATTGGCATTACTAGTTAAGGCACAAGCTGCAGGTACTCTAGTTTATGCCATTGGCGATTGGAGCGCACCTTTTGGTATTGTGCTTGTAGCAGATCCGTTATCTACCTTGTTAGTTTGTTTAACTTCCTTATTGGGTATTGTTTGTACTTTATACGCCAGCGCAGGAGATGATGAAAAGGGTAGCTTCTTCCACCCCTTAGTGCATTTTTTAATTTTAGGGGTAAATGGTGCCTTTTTAACTGGTGATGCTTTTAACCTATTTGTATTCTTTGAAGTCTTACTCATCGCCTCCTATTCATTATTAATGCATGGCGGAGATAAAAGAAATACTCGTGCGGCTTTACAGTATGTGATTATGAATCTTGTTGGCTCAGCTGTTTTCTTGATAGCTTTAGGCATTTTATATGGTGTGTTAGGCACACTTAATATGGCCGATATGGCTCAGCAAGTATCACAGTTACAAGGTGATGATGTTTACCTCGCTAAGATAGGTGGATTATTATTACTGGTTGTTTTTGCTTTAAAAGGTGCTTTATTACCTTTACACCTATGGCTACCAAATACTTATACTACCGCCATGCCGGTCGTCGCGGCATTATTTGCCATAATGACCAAAGTCGGCGTTTACTCAATGATGCGTGTTTACACACTCATTTTTGGTGATGAAGCGGGTGAATTGAGCCATATGGCACAAACGTGGTTATGGTGGTTTGCGATGGGTACAATTGTTATGGGCGCCGTGGGGGTTTTAGCTAGTAAAGACTTAAGAAAATTAACGGCTAATTTGGTGATTATTTCAGTGGGAACGCTTGTTGCGCTTATTGCTGTGCAGAGTATTGAAGCCAGCGCTGCCGCTATATATTACTTAGTCCATTCAACACTCGTTACTGCTGCACTATTTTTTCTAGCTGATTTAATTGGTCGTCAACGTGGCAATGTCGAGGATCATATTTCAGCAGGTCCGCCATTACTTCAGCCAAGATTGCTTGGTATTTGTTTTTTAGTTGCTGCAGTCACGGTGATAGGTATGCCACCACTGTCTGGCTTTATTGGCAAAGTGTGGCTGCTTAAAGCGACAGTTAATACTGAGTATTCTATGGTGTTTTGGCCGCTCTATTTATTGGCTAGTTTTGCGATATTATTTGCTATAGCTAAAGCAGGTAGCACCGTATTTTGGCATCACCAAGCCACAATAGTAAAAAGTGAAATAGCCACAAGTGCGGAGTCGGCACGTGTTCACCCGGCTCAGCTAGTTGCGCTGATTATTCTTATTTCTGCTGCGCCACTAATGAGTATCTTTGCAGGGCCATTGAGTGAGTATGCTATTGGCGCTGCTACACAACTACATGACTTTAATAATACTATTAAAGTCATTCTTTCAGGAGGTCTTTAATGCGCTTAGAAGCAAAGTTTAAGTGGCTACCAACCCCTTATCGAAGTCTGTTATTATTTGTTGTTTGGTTATTATTGAATAATAGCATTTCACCCGGGCATATTCTCTTAGCGGTTATTTTGGCGATAATTATTCCATTGGCTACTAGCCCATTTAGAACCAGGCAACCATTGATTCTAAAACCTGGCTTGGCGTTTCGTCATTTGATGTTGGTTTTATATGACATCATTACTGCTAATGTGCAGGTGGCTATATTGATTTTGGGACCAAACAAAAAGCTGAATCCTGGATTTGTGAAGGTGCCGCTAGATTTAACACATACTATGCCAATTACTATTTTAGCCAGTACCGTGTCGTTAACACCCGGAACTGTCAGTGCTGAAGTGTACCCTTGGAGAGAATGTATGACTGAAGGCATAGAGCCAGAAGAACGGTTTTTACTGATTCATGTATTAAATCTTGTAGATGAACAGGCGCTAATAAATACTATTAAACAACGATATGAAGCGCCTCTTAAGGAGATTTTTCAATGCTAGAAACGGTGATTTTAATTGTCTTTGCCATGATAGGCATATCGTTATTATTAAACCTATGGCGATTATTAATAGGGCCTTCTATCCCCGATAGGATACTAGCCCTTGATACTATGTATATTAATACTATTGCATTGATCATTTTGTACGGTGTGAGCATGGGCACTGAATTATATTTTGAAGCCGCGTTATTAATCGCCATGCTTGGTTTTGTCAGTACCGTGGCAGTATGTAAATACCTGCTGCGCGGCGATATAATAGAATAAGGGGTAGACTCATGATTGAATGGATTATTTCAATATTATTATTAATGGGTGGTTGTTTTATACTCGTTGGCTCAATTGGTTTAGTGAAAATGCCGGACTTTTTTATGCGGCTTCATGGTCCAACAAAAGCGACAACGTTAGGCATGGCGCTATTATTAATTGCCGCGATGATCTTTTTTAGCACTACACAAGCCGGATTAAGTGTAAAAGAAATACTCATTTCTTTATTTCTATTACTCACGGCACCGATCAGTGCTTATATGATGATAAAGTCAGCTATTCACCATAAACTTGAAGGGATAGAGCGTACTACCGGCAAAAATAACATCGAGGATGATGTATAACGTTATTTGTTTTAATTATTAAATAACGTAGTCTTTGATGATTTAAGCAAGTAGAAATGATCATATCGTTAGCGGGATTGGTGTAAGTCACTAATATGTAATTTTAACGAAAATTGGCGATGTAACAATCGCCAATTTTCGTTACAATAGTCGGCATAATTTTCAGCTTAATTGCTTTTCACATGCAGCATAATTACCAAGATCTTATCAGCCTTTTTGAACAGGCTTTTTTTGAGCAATACAATACTCGCCTGATCAAAGGTGGGGATGAACCTCTCTATTCTCCTGCAGGTGTCGAATGTGCTTATCACCAAATAATTTTTGCTCATGGTTATTATGAAAGTGCCTTTCATGAGATTGCTCACTGGTGTCAAGCTGGGGAGAAAAGACGGTTATTAGAAGACTTTGGTTATTGGTATATTCCCGACGGACGCAATGAGAATCAACAAAAGAAATTTGAGCTGGTTGAGGTATATCCACAAGCCATAGAGTGGGCATTCAATGTTGCAGCACAGAAGAGTTTTAATACCTCAGCAGATAATTTAAATGGTTATCAAGGTGACTTGACTAGCTTTAAAGCTAAGGTCTATCAACAAGTATTAACTTTTATTGAACATGGTTTCCCTCCCCGAGCACAGCAGTTTATTGAAACACTAGCCGTGTTTTATAATACTGCTCTCCCCCTGGTTGCAGAACAATTTACTTATGACGCACAAAGCAGTGTCGAAATCGGCATAGTACAGAAGGAAAAGGAACTTATAAATGAAGCCATTTAAGTTAGGTTTTATTATCAACCCCATTGCCGGTATTGGCGGCAGTGTTGCACTAAAAGGTAGTGATGGTATGGCGATGCACGCGCTCGCGTTAGGTGCAAAACCTAAAGCAAATGCTAGAGCTACCCTAGCGTTGGAAGTATTGCTGCCTTACCAAGATGATATCGTTATTTATACTGCTAATGATCAGATGGGCGAGCAATGTGCCCGAGATCTTGGCTTTACAGTCGAGGTACTTTACCAAGCCAAGCATAAGCACACGGTAAGTGATGACAGTCAGTTAGCTGCGCAAGCTTTATTGGCGCACGGTATTGATATTATTTTATTTGCTGGTGGTGACGGTACGGCGCGAGATATCGCGAATGTGGTTGCCAGTGAAGATGATTATCAGCAAGTACCTGTATTAGGTATTCCCGCAGGCTGTAAAATTCATTCTGGTGTTTATGCTATTACGCCCAAAGCAGCGGGTCGCATCATTGAACTCATGGTTACTAAAGAGCTTGTCACCTTAACAACGGGTGATGTGATGGATATTGACGAAAGTTTATTTAGACAAGGTATCGTAAAAGCCAAGCGCTATAGTGAAATGCAAATACCGAGCGAATTACGCTATGTACAAGCAGTTAAATCAGGCGGGAAAGAAAGTGATGAGTTGGTACTACAAGATATTGCCGCAAATGTCATTGAAGAAATGAACGACTATGATGATCGCCAGTTTATTATTGGTTCAGGTTCAACAACGGCTTTCTTAATGAGTGAACTTGCTTTAGATAACACTTTACTTGGCGTAGATATTGTTAGCGATCAGTCACTAACAGCTAGTGATGTAACTGAAGCCGAACTTTATCAAGCGATAACTGAGTATCAAGGAGTAAGTAAACTTGTCATCACTTTAATTGGTGGTCAGGGCCATGTTTTTGGTCGAGGCAATCAGCAATTAAGCCCACGTATAATCCGTACTATTTTAGCTCAACCTGGTGCTAGTGATAATATTATTATTTTAGCCACTAAAGCTAAAATAATTGCGTTAGGTAATAAGCCGTTGATCAGTGATACCGGTGATAGTGAACTTGACCAACAGCTAACAGGGTTTATGCCAATAATGACAGGTTATAAAGACCAAGTTTTATATCCTCTTGCTAGTCCGCAGTAACGAGAATAATTTTAACCAACAATATTTTTAGTAACCTAGGCATTAAGTCATTCATATATCTACTGGACTAGGTTTTCAATAATTTATAATTTTTAAGTGATTTAACATGTCAGCACATTTAAACAATACAAACAATTCAAGTATGCAGTTAACAACTGTAGATGAGCTTTATCAGTATTTAGATAACTTATTTGAACTAGATACTGATAGTGATACTTTGTTTGCAGGTAGCTATCTACGTGGTTTTATTTCGTTAGTTGCAACAGCATATGGTGATGAGAGCCAAGTTATCTCTGTTGAGTTACTTGAAGGGGTAAGCCAAAAGTTAACACAAGCTAAAGCAGAGTTGACACCACAGGATCATGCTATAGTGGGCAATTTTTGGTTGGATATTCAAAAGAGCATTTCATTAAAGTAAGCGTTATAATCTTTAGCAATATGTTCTACAAAAATGAACATATTGCTAAAATCATTGATTCTTAATTAGCTGGTTTTATCCAGCTAGAATATTTATTTTGTGCCATGCTTTCAACTTCATACAACGTTGTGATGTTGTTCATTTCTAGCAACAGTGACTCACTAACAACTTTAATCGTTTTTGGTGAGAAACGGCCTGTATTTGAACCATTAAACTTTGTCTTATAAAAGCTCCATTGACCATTCACATCTTGTAATGCTTCGTTAATCTCTGTGTTATTTTCTTTCGCAGCCATAAGCTCAGTTAAGGCTTGACCAAACTGCCTTGAGGTTTTGTGCATTTCTTGTTGAAATACTTTTTCTTGTATACCCGAATTACTTGCATAATATAGCATAGCTAATCGCTGAGAAAGCATGCGTTGTCGACCTGAAACATTAATTAAATGATCGCCATGATCACGGGAATTCTTCTCTAAAGTTAATACTAACGCATGTGCAGATTTTAGCAGTAACGTACTTCTATCAACAACTTGTGCTGTTTGTGTTTTATTTGCATCACTTAGGACAAACTGACGGAAGGCATACCAATTTTGCTTTAACTTTTTTAAAGCACGTTTGGATTCAGCATCAGAGATTGAGCCATTGAGCTTAAACAAGTTCTCTTCAAATAATGCCGAGCTTTCATCGAGTTCATCAGCGGCAGCTTGGCTATCAATACCTTGACTAAGCAATATATAATTTTTGGCCATGCGCTGAGATAACATACGCTGTAAACCTGCTTGGTTTATTGATTGTGACAGGCTTAATTGCCTGGCATGTGCACTATTCGATACTCCGGTAAGCATTAGGGAGGATATGAGTAAGATGCAGGATATAAGTATGACTTTCATGTCAATGATTCCTTTTGGCTGATGTAGGTGTACCATAGAGAATAAATGACTAAAAATCGTTGATTTAGCTCAATATTGTATGCATATTCATATGTTTTTTATGAAAATATTCATCGTTGTGCCCTTTGCCCACTTATGCAGGTTAAAATTCGCCGAAGGGAGACGATGCTCTCAATCCAAATAGCTAACTATTCGTCAATCAAGTGTTTTGCGTTAAGTCACTTTTTCTGCTCACAACTACATATAAAGGTAATTAAACGGGGATCGATTAATCAGTGAGCTTTCTTTTGATAATATCTCGAACGATAAAACGATTAGGGCTTAAGTTAAATAACATGTGGTTATCCATGGGGTAGGGCGTATTGCATAGCTCTGCTGCTAGAATGTCTGCAGCTAGTGGAGCAGAGCATAAACCGCGGGCACCAAGTCCTAACAACACATAAAGGTTGTCGATGCATGGTGCTGGTTGAGTATATGGCCAGTTTTTATCTTTACCTAAATGTGGGTACGTTTCTATATGTCTAGATATATCGGGAACTGCGCCTACTAGCGGTAAGTGGTCTTGTGACATACAACGCAGTCTTGCTTTACTCGAAGATATATCTTGCTCTTGCCATTTAATATCCGCTGATAGCTCAGGCATACATTTACCTAACATAGCCAGATTGTATTCATCGTCTGTTTTATCTGTTGCTAAATTGGTATTATTCTTCTGAAAGGTTGCGCCGATACAATGTATTCCTTTGCTTTCTGGCGTTAAATAGCCTTTGTGACAAATAACGGTCGATAGCTTATCTATTGTGCTATTACTTTTCATATTAGTCACTTGTCCGCGAGTAGCGGTGAGGGGCAATGGCTTTAGCTGTTCAATATTAATGGCATCTGCACCACCACATATCACCAGTACACTAGCGTTAAATTCGCCTTGATTACTCAGTAATTGCCATGAGGTTGTATTACCTTCTGCACTTGAGTCAACTATTTGTTTTATCTTAGAGATATGAGTATCTGTCATTATCTTTAAGCGATTAGTTGTTTTGGCCGCGTTAAAAATTTGTTTGACTAATTCTGGCGGTGAAATCCAACCTGCATTTGGCATGAACAGGCCACCATAAGGTAAATCTATACTGGCAAGTTTACTCGCTATCGCGGCATTGACCCCTTGAATAAGGTCTTGAGGCCAAGTATTTAACTTTTCAAAGGCCTGCTGCCTCTTAACAAGTGCCGCTTTATAAGATACCTCGAGTAACCCACACCATTGATGTGAAAATGAAAAGCCCTGCTTGGAAATTTCAGTATATAACGCTTTAGCGCGCCAGAAAGCTTGTTGATAAAAGCAACTGATATCATCTGCCTGTTGATGTAACAAAGGGAATAATGCGCCAATAGCATTACTCGAACCTCCTTGTGCTACATCCATATCTTTACAATAGAGTGTGACGTTAACGCCTTGTTTAGTTAATGCATAGGCAGCACAAGCTGAAGCAATGCCACCACCAATAATACTGACATGTTGAGGTTTTATAATGCGTGGTCTAAGTTGATAGCCTTTTCGTGTTATAGGATTGTTTTGCATTTTGCCGAAAAACACTTCCTTTTCCTCCCCTAGAGCAGGTTGTTTCTCTAAACGAAATCCGATCTCACGTAATTGTTTTTTAACAATTCCCTCAACAGTAAATGTGGTCAAGGTAGCTTGGTCTTTAGAAAGTCTACCAATGTGGCTAAACAACGTTTTGCTCCACATATCTGGATTTTTAGCGGGTGTAAAACCATCTAAATACCACGCATCCACTAAGCCTTGTTTTAAAGACTTAAGTGAAGACAAGCCCTTGGCAGCATCATCAAATATTAGTGTTAAGCGCGCATTGCCACTTATAAAGTCAGCATGAAATTCTTGAGGGAAATGCTCAGGCTCGGATTCTGGGTAGCTATCTACTAACAAACGAGTAAGTGTTTGTAGCTGGGGGAATATTGATAGTGATTGTTCTAGCTGTGCTTTAGTTAATGGGTACTTTTCTACACTGATAAAATGCAGGGGAGCAATTTGTCTATCTGAATCTAGTTGAACTTCTTGGTACGCTTGTAAGGTTAATAAAAAATTTAGCCCTGTTCCGAAACCTGTTTCAGCAATAGTAAAAGTTTTTTCAGCTGACGCTAAGCGACGTTTTATTTGATTTTTTTGAATAAAAATGAAATCACTTTGCAGTGTGCCTGACTCTAAATCAAAATATACATCATCAAAACGTTGGCAGTACGGAGCACCATCCTCTTGATAAGTTAACTTACTACTTGTAATTGTTTTACCTAGGCTTTTCATAAAAGTTCTTTTGTTAGTTTTACGGTTGTTGACACAGGGTTAGGCTATATTAGCTCAATTATTTTACTCGAAATATTGATATTGATCAGAAAATAACAATAGATAAGTTAAATTGTCATAGATAATTTAGAATGGATATCATATTATAGTGTACAAGTGTACGCTGGTTTTTGTTGCAGAAAACAACAAGTAATACCAGTTCAACGGCTATTATGAGTATAATAGCGCAAAATTTCATAATTATAGATGGTTAGTTAAATGAAACGTGTCGTAATCACAGGCTTAGGTATTGTCTCAAGTATTGGTAACAATGCAGAAGAAGTATTAGCCTCATTAAAAGCTGGTAAATCAGGTATCTCTCATTCAGAAACTTTTGCAGAGCAAGGTTTACGTAGCCAAGTTTGGGGTAAACCTACCCTTGAAACAAAAGATCATATTGACCGTAAAGCTATTCGTTTTATGGGTGATGCTGCAGGTTATGCTTATGTAGCAATGGATCAAGCTGTTAAAGACGCAAAATTAACTGAAGAGCAAGTATCGAATGTTCGTACTGGTATTGTTGCTGGTTCAGGTGGTGCATCATCAGAGAATATTGTAGCCTCAACGGATACCCTTCGTAATCGTGGTATTCGTCGTGTCGGTCCATATGCAGTGCCTAAAACTATGGGTAGTACAGTATCAGCTTGTTTAGCTACACCATTTAAAATTAAGGGTGTTAACTACTCAATTAGCTCTGCCTGTGCAACCAGTGCCCATTGTATTGGTAACGCTATGGAGCTT
>Ga0209395_1003762_pt1 | contig 18445 bp, 26 predicted proteins | sample GOMGulsemesocosm_3_FD_184635 | JGI IMG/M metagenome (GOLD analysis project Ga0209395, IMG submission 184635) | Methane-oxidizing microbial communities from mesocosms in the Gulf of Mexico - GOM9D Gulf of Mexico (SPAdes) (version 2) | ecosystem: Environmental > Aquatic > Marine > Cold seeps... | reverse complement strand
GTTGAAGCCAACAAGCCCTGTACCGCCGGTCACCAAAACAGTTTTCATTTCTTTCTCCCAAAGATATCAAATGCCGGCTCGTATAGCCGGCGTAGTATCCGTGCAGCTTCGGCGCAACCCTTTTCACCGGGGTAGTATTACAGCAAGGCTGCATAAACCTCGAAATCCAGCACTTTTATTTGGCCTGTGTACTCGTTATTCCTGAGTTATTATTTCCCAGATTCGACTACGTAATTTGGCTATATGACTATGAGTACATAGCAAACAGATAACAGCCTTTGGCGTGACGAGCCCTATACCTTAGTCAATATCTAACTGCGTTACAACGGAGTGTTTGCCACTGTAGCTGTTCGCCTGGTGTGGGGCCCTTGGAAGACAGGGCTGTTTGTTGTTTTTTGCCATTCCCTATCTCCGTAGCACGCCCATATCACTAGTGGATTTATCGGACAAGACAGCGTAAATTGCATTCAATGGAAAATATTCGGCTGCGTGCGGGCCGCCGGAACTTATCGAACGCCGCGCGATTTTTATCGTAAAAGAACGCCAAACTCGAGAATAATAACAGGGTGAAATAATATGTACGCGCCACAATACGCAGAAGTAAACCCAGACAGACCCGCATTTATTATGGCAAGTACCGGACAATCCGTTTCTTATCGGGAGTATGACAATCGCAGCAATCAATTGGCTCACCTACTGCGCGAATATGGTCTTCAACGACTCGATCACTACGCCATATTTATGGAGAATAATGACCGCTATCTTGAAACTTGCGGTGCGGGTGAGCGTTCCGGGCTCTACTACACCTGCGTTAACTCCTACCTACAGCCCGATGAGCTCGCCTACATTTTAAACAACAGTGAATCCAAAGTGCTAATCACTTCAGCGAGCAGGGCTGCTGTCGCCCTTGAAGCAATGAAAAGCGCACCCAATATTACTCACTGCCTGGTAGTCGGCGCCGAAAGTACCGGTGACTGCATCAACTATGAACAGGCTATTGCAAACTGTCCCACCACAGCTATCGAAAATGAGTCACTGGGAACCTCGATGCTTTATTCCTCTGGAACAACAGGCCAGCCCAAAGGTATTGTGAGACCTCTACCACAAGTGCCGCCCAGTGAATGGCTGCCTCTTTACCGCTTTCTCGGCGATCTGTGGCACTATCGCGAAGATATGATCTATCTGTCTCCGGCGCCGCTATACCATTCAGCGCCACAAGCTGCCGCCAGCCTAACTATTAGAATGGGTGGCACCATTGTCATTATGGAAAAATTTGACCCTCAGACGTACCTAGACCTCGTTTCTCAATACCAGATAAGCCATAGTCAACTGGTGCCTACCATGTTCAGCCGCATGCTCAAACTGCCCGCAGATATTCGTGCCAAAGCAGATTTGTCATCACTGGAAATTGCGATACATGCCGCAGCACCCTGTCCTCCTCAAGTTAAAGAAGCCATGATCGACTGGTGGGGGCCGATCATTCACGAATATTACGGCGCAACAGAAGGCCTCGGCTTTACCTCCTGTAACAGCGAAGAATGGTTAGCCCATAAAGGCACCGTTGGCAAAGTCATGCTGGGTAAATTACATATCCTCGATGAGCACGGCAATCATTCACCACCTGGTGTACCCGGTGAGCTTTGGTTCGAAACGGCAACGGCGTTTTCGTATTTTAACAATGACGAAAAAACCAAAGCGTCGCAGTCAGCCGATGGCAGCATGAGTACCGTGGGCGATGTGGGCTATATTGACGATGGGTTTCTTTTTCTGACCGACAGATCAACGTTTATGATTATTTCTGGCGGTGTGAATATTTACCCTCAAGAAACGGAGAATCTGTTAATTACTCATCCAAAGATAGCAGACGCCGCTGTTTTTGGTGTGCCCAACGAAGACCTGGGAGAAGAAGTTAAAGCCGTTGTGCAAGTGATGGAGGACATAGAGGCCAACGCTGCACTGGTTGAGGAATTGATGCTGTTTTGCGCCGCTCATTTGTCGCGACAAAAATGCCCTCGATCAATAGATTTTGAACTTGAGTTACCGCGACTACCGACCGGAAAGCTCTATAAGCGCCTACTGAAAGATCGCTATTGGGCCAACCACAACACGGGAATTCTTTAGCCGCCGTTTTATAACAGGGCTGATTAACAAATTGGGGTTAATTTATCGTCCCACTTTTTGGCCGAGAAATATGGTGTGACGACTGCCCTTGCCCTGGCGAGCGCGAACCATTTTGGTGGTAACGCTAAAACCTGCTTTTTTCAAGCGAACGACAAACTGTGGGTCGGGCCCTGCCGACCATATTGCCAGCATGCCTTTGGGGCGCAAGCTTTTCAACATGTGCTCCAACCCTTGCGACGAATAGAGGCCATCATTATCACTTTGAGTAATGCCTTCTGGACCATTATCGACATCAAGTAATATGGCGTCATAGAGCGACGCCTTCTTTGTCACACATTCTGCGACATCACCCTGGTGAATCTGTACGCGGGAGTCACTTAGGGGGTTTTGCGCGCACTCGCCCAGTGGCCCACGATTCCATTCAACCACTTCTGGAATCAATTCTGCAATGGTGACCTGGGCACTAGCAGGTATCGATCGCAGAGTCGCTGCCAGGGTAAAGCCCATGCCTAAACCACCGACCAGTACATGCGCATTGGCGGATGATCGCAAATGAGCACAGCCCAATTCGGCCAGCGCTTCTTCAGAATTATGCACACGGCTATTCATCAGTTCGCCACGAATACCCGACAGGCGTATGGAAAACTCCCGATCACGCTGCGACAACGTCAGCTCACCACCATTGTTAGGGATTTTAGCGACACCTAATTTTGTCCAGATTTTCATCGATACTCAATTACTGATTGTTGCGGGAATTGTGTTAGAAACAGCGAAACTATACAGCAAAACGATTTCGACGTCGCTCACGGTTCTCTACCCACAGAACTCTTCTGTGGTGATTCACTGCTCACCGCACCCCATCAACCCGCTAATGCTGCCTTCATTCCTAAGCCACCTAGCAACACAATACGGCTTATCTGATCTCGCGCCCCACGGTGTATATAGTCACGCCACAGGATGGCAATAGCACTGCCGGCGAAACAACGACTGATTCACCCGCTGACCCGTGATTGTGGCACGATATTTTTCAGCAATCTGGGGAGAAAACTATCAATAGGAATACTCACTAGGGAAGGTCGGGACTGGCTTACGGCTACAGCACTCTGAGTTAAACGGCCAGATCTATCTGCTGAGCGGTATTGGCGCCGTAGCTTCCAACATGAAAACCCGTGCTGCGAACCTGGCCCAGAACCTCACCGGAGGCACTGGTAAGCGAGAACGGAGAATTCATTGAACCCGTATAGATCGCCTCCACTCCGGCGCTATCGAGCGAGCGTAGAGAACCTCCGCCTGGCCCTCCGGGGGTATATAGTTTCAGCTGCGAAAACACCGCGTCACCGGCGTCAATAAATCCATTGCCATCATCATCGTATTGGGCAAGATCGGCAAAACCATCACCAGAGAGCGCACCAAATAATTCCCTGCCATCGTTAATCTGGCCATCGCCGTTTTTATCCAGCGCAAGATAGGCGCTGTTGGAGGCGAACATGGCGATGGAGTCCGTGCGCCCGTCGGCGTCCACATCAAACTCAGCTCGTCGATCGCTTAGGCTAACGGGCCCGGAAAAATTTAACACCAGCGGATCGATAAACTTTGCCGCCTGCTCGGCGCTAAGGGTTACATCCAAATCCAACTGCCGCGACATCGATTGCTCTAGATTAACACTCACTCGCCGGCCGTTATCAAGCGTCAATTCTGCCTGGATATTGAGCGTTGCCTTTTCAGATTCGTGACTTCGCAGGCGGTAAGTGAGCGCCGCGCCGTCAACCGGGGGAGATTCACCCTCCGGGATGCTCACCGTCAGTGCCGCGTGAGACACGCCGTGTTCACCACCTTGAACATTGCCTGAAGCAAAGTGTGTTTCAATCTGCTTGCCAAGCATGCCCTCTATGATCAGTTTCATTAGTCGCAGGGTAGGGGGAAGTGTAGAGCCCTGTAAAGGGGAGGGAGCCTGCTGTTGCCGCTCGCCGGGCAGGTCAGCAACCGGCACTGCCGGGACTGGAGATCTGTCGATAGGTTTTGCCGCAGAACTATTAACACCCGAGGCACCAAGGTCTAAAGGCACAAGCTGCTGCCGCCTAACCGAGTGTTGGTTAAACGCCGTTGCTACTGAAGAGTTTTGAACAATCATAGTTCATGCTCCACCCAGTGAGTCGTCAGGGATGTTATCGGCGGAAATGGCTCACTAATTAAGACCGTTTGGTTCTTAACGAAGCTATTCACCATTCAATTTTCGAAGATAGAACAAACGGTATTGACAGGCAGGGGCAGTGCTAGGGAAATATGCAAATCAACAATTGGCCGGAAAATAAAATCGTCGCTGTACCTCGCAATTTGTATTGTGTACTGCTACAACACAGACGATACATTTCAACAGGCTATTGATCGCGCATTCAAATAAATTTGGCTTTAAATGCCGAAGGGCTTAACCCTATTATTTTACAAAAACTTTACGAAAACTACTCACATCATCATAGCCGAATAGTGAGGGCGATTTTTTCAAAACTCTGTGTACTTGACTCCAATAATTACAGGCTTTTTGCACTCATACTTTTTGGATCCATTCAATGGGCCTCAAACTCGTTGCGCTTGTAAATTGGCGGAGAAACGTTCACTCACTCATGTGCGCTAAAGCAGCCAATACAGAGACGTTCATTGACTGATTATAATTTTCTCGTATAGGGTGCTGGACCTGCTATATCTGATGATTTCCACGGTTAAATTTCGGGGTAAAACTGCCGTAATAGCGCTGCTACCTTTTCCCCGTATCCACAATAAGGTATTTCCCAGTGTGCGCATAATATGTGGCCGGGTAAATTGCGCAACGATTTCTAGGCCCAATATAGCGTTGTTATTAATCGACTTCCAAAACGATTATTACGCAACCTATGCGACTGCGAAATGGGCTTTATCGGGTACTGAGGTTGCCGCATCAAAGGCCGCACGGCTACTAACAGAATTTCGCAATATGAAGCAGCCCGTTATTCTTGTCCGTCATGAGTTTCCATCAAATGATGCACCTTTTTTTCTACCCGATTCTGAAGGCGTAAAAACTCACAACAGCGTCACACCGCTGGACGCAGAGACCGCCATCTAGGGGCATCAGATCAATAACTTTCGAGACACCCGGTTACAAAAACGCTCAACGACCTAATTGTTACAAAATTAGTCATTGTTGCCGCGATAAGCCATATGTGCATAGATGCAGCGACTCGTTCAGCAGTGGACTTTGGGTACGAATGCCATGTCGCACATGATGCTTGCGCAACATCTGATCTGGAATTCAATGGTCAATCAGTTCCCGCGACCATGTCCACAATGCCTTTATGGCGGCATTACGTTTTGGTTATTGCAACATAGACAGCACAGACAAATGACTACAATTGATTCGCTATCAATATCAAAAACTTGATCAATCAATCACACGAGGGAGTTTAGCCTCCTTATGTATTGATTTGTTGGTTTTCATTGAGACTTACACATTTCAAGGCTAAGCTTGAGAAGTCTGCGCTAGAATCCAATTGTGCACAGCTTGAATGTATCGTTTCCTAAAAGAATGGCCAGAATAAGGATTAAAAATGAAACCACAGAAATCAATAAAACACATTACTAGTTTGTTTATCGGTGTGTTATTAATACAAGGATGTAACAACTATGACCCTGTCTCAGCGAGCGAATGTAACAAAGTTGTTGCACATGCAACGAAGGTTTTAGGTGATTTTGCGTCTAGCTATACAGAAATGATCACAGATTGTAAAAAAGCCACGGATAGCGAGCGTGGCTGTATTATGGCCGCCACCAAAAAAGGGCAGATTGCCCAGTGTGGGTGATTCGCGGTTAAAAATCCCGCGATGGCGTAAAGTCTCATAGCCATGTGCACCCTGTTGCTCTGGATTTTTCTTCCTTTGCCCTAACCCTTTCCTTTATCTGGCTGGCAGAGATACCGATACTTTTTTGCGTGGTGACGAAACCTCTTACCGCAATTTTCGGCAGTAGTCTAGGCACGATGCGCCGAGTCTGAGATCCAAACGGCCTAACCTACGAGGCAAGGTAGCTTTGTCAGGCCAATGCTGCCGACACTATTTCCATCCGTTCATTGACCGATAAATCACCCTCAATTCTAATTACCTTACAAGAGCGCTCACCAAGCCAGCTATTATGCCGCACTAAACTTCTACCTTCACTCGGGCCAATATCATACTCCGATGCCCATTTAAGAAAATTTGGATCTACCGAGCCAAACCGTGCATTTTCTCTGTTTTTTATGCGCGCCACTCTGATGTCAGGGTCAAGATACAAAAAGACAATGAGATCAAACAAATCTTCTAAGTCCTGCCCCCAATTCATAATTGAGCCGGATACTACGGCATTATCAAACTGGCTCAAATCATTCCAAATCATTTCAAGCCGCTTACCGTGATTTCTCTTCTTTTGAAATGGAGGAGTAGTAGGTAACCAGTAGTAATTATCTACATCCAAAAAACCCCAACCATGCTCTAATGAAAGGGCCTCACCAAGAGTTGTCGTTCCTGACCCAGAAGCTCCTATGATTAATATTCGCACCATGTATTTCTGCCTACAGTGGGCTATAACAGGCCTGCACCAGCAAGCCCGGCCAAATGAACGAAGTGAAGGACGTTAAGTTAACAGCTTGATTAGCTGTCATTGAAAAGCCAGGCATTTCTGCTGCAGAAAGGAATGCTTAAAATCACGAATCCTCTGATTGAGGTTCCTCGCACATCTTGTTAAACGCAAGAAGAATAGCTTTTGTTTTTTCATACTCGTCCTCGGTCATTGCGTTTATCTCAAGAGCAGTTTTTAAGTCGATCAGCTGCTGCCCAATAGACACGTCTCCAAGTCGAACATGAATATTTTCTCCGTTCCAACAACCCGTCAGTAACAGAACCGATGTAGTTAAAAGCAGTTTTTTCAGTGGCATAATAGTTTTCCTATATATAGCTTACGAAGTAGGATTAATGCGTGTGTTAGTTTCACTATCATTGTTTAGCTGACAGCGCCCATACACCGGCAGTTGAAAGTAGTGAACCTCCACAGACATTAAATATACGGTTCATTTTTGGTGATGACAGGACCTGCTGAGCTTTACCAGCGAATACTGCATACATTGCTGCATTTAAGGTGGCTAATGCCACAAATGTAATTGCAAGAACCCATAGCTGGGTCGAAGCATCTCCTTTTGTATTTACAAATTGAGGCAAAAATGCAACAAAGAAAATAATTCCCTTCGGGTTCAAAGCCGTAACAAAATATGTGTTAACAAATAGCTTCCAACTTGATGAATTCTCTCCACTTTTACAGATAGTCGTCGGTTTAATGCCAGCCATAAATAATTTTGTGCCTAAGAATATTAAGTACAATCCTCCAACCCATTTTACTGCCTGGAACCAAAAAGCTGATTCAGCTAATAGGACCCCCAAACCAAGTAAAGAAAGAGCAAGCGCCGTAGAGTCACCAAGCGAAACGGCTAATATCAGCGGGATCTTTGCTTTATATCCATGAGACATAGAGTAGCTAATCACGGTCAGAATTGTAGGTCCTGGTATGAGCAATAATATTGTTGATGCTGCGACAAATGTAACCCATAGCTCGATACTCATAAATACTCCGATGTAAAACTACGCTTGCTGAATGGGCAGCGTTGCTGTGAAGCAGCGCTGTTAGCTGTCCAGCACGAAGTGCGTTCATTGCACGTATTGTTATACACTCTCATGAGTTAGTAGCTCCGATATAGTCACAAATTTGTAGCCGCGCGATTTCAATTCTTTAATCACAAGAGGAACTGACGCAAGAGAATTTTTCCTAGACTGAAACATAATGTGAAGTAGAACTATAGACCCCGGTTTCACTCTTTCTACGATGTTGGATGCTATGTCAGAGGCTGACGAACTGATAGGAAGATCACTTTCTGGAGCGATATCCCAGGTTATTGACTTCATCCCAGTCTTACTTAAATAGTAGGGAAGAGAAATAAGCTTCTTTCCATAGGGAGGGCGGAAATGAATAGGCCCGCTGTACCCTGTTTTTATTATTAATCTGTTAGTTTCTTCTATTTCTCGAGAGACAAACCCTTGTGATTTGAAAACCATTCTTGTATGGCTATATGAGTGGTTTCCAATTTCGTGCCCCTCAGCTGCAATTTGTTTCGCCTGCTCTTGATTCTGCTCAATAGCTTCTCCGACCAAAAAGAATGTAGCCTTTACATCATGCTGTCCCAACACTGTTAGAATTTCTTCAGTTTTACCTACTGTGGGGCCATCATCAAAAGTTAAAGCCACAACTTTTTGCTCTGTAGTGACGCTAGAGATTAACTCGCCAAATATTTGGTAGCTGGTATTCCTACTAATGCCCCAGATTGCGACCAATACAACTAAAAAAATCACAGATATAGACAGTATTTTCTTCATTCGCGCAGTCCTAGTCCAGCGCCAAAAGAACCCGCGCCTATGGCGCCGGGTGCATGGCTTGTTAAAGGTGTCGCTACAGCGTGGCCACCTATTGAATCGACTAAATATTTTCCTTTTTTGCTCGGTAGCAAATCAGGAATGTAAACGCAGCCGCATTCACACTCAAGACCGACAGTATTTCTGATAGCTGAAAATGACCGAGTCAGTAGTATTCCCGCTATGACCATGATAACTACGGAAAATACTGCAATACCTTTGACGATAACTGAAGACGGCGCGTCATCGTAAGGCTCTAAGTACAGATACAAAATGTAAGGACCAATAAGACCAATTACGAAGATTGATCCAGTAAACAAAAACACCTTAGTCCTTGCGTAAGAGATTCGTTCCTTCAGGTCCATATCAATGTTGGTACCTTTAACGCCAAGCACAACGACAGCCGTAAGGCTGTCGCGACTGGTGCGTTTTGTTATGCCGCATTTAGATTAACTTTGGACACTTTACCCAAGCGAACCTTCTTTTTCGCCTGCCACAAATCATAGTTGTGCTGCATCGCAAGCCAACTTTCTGGTGACCTGCCAAGTGATTTGGAAAGTCTAAGCGCCATTTCAGGGCTGACTCCACTTTGAGACTTAAGAATTCTGTTGAGAGTAGATGCCGCGACATCAAGATTGGTGGCCAAAAACCTACAACTGAGGTCAAATGGCTCCATGTATGTTGCAACAATAAACTCACCGGGATGAGGTGGATTATGCATAGTCATTAGTGATAATCCTCATAATTGATTATATGAACATTGCCATCGGTAAACTCGAATGTGAGACGCCAGTTTCCCGATACCATGATAGACCAAATACCCTCACGCAGCCCCTTTAATGGCTGTAGCCTATACCCTGGCAAGTCGAGGTCATCTATATGATGGGCCGAATCAAGTGCAGCTAGTTGAAATCTAAGCTTTTTAGAGTGTTTCGCTTGGATGCCAGCTGAAGTGCCCTTCAGATAGAATTTCTCCAGTCCTTTGTGTTTGAAGGATTTAATCATTGCTGTACTGTAGCGCGTTGCGCAACACTGTCAATAGGCATACCAGCGCTTCAAGAAGGGGCTGCCGGTTAGGCAGTCCCGCTTGCTTGACTTGTATGCGCTTCTCTCCCTATAAATTTAATTCATCCCCGGCGTGCATAATAGAGCAAGGAATTCCTAGATCCTCTACTTCGACTTTGAACTGCTCATCATCAGCGGGATTGAGAGTTTTAGAAAAAAGCCCTGGGCAATTATAATGACAAGGGATCACATGTTTCGGGCTTAAGGTCTTTACTGCTTGTATGGCCTCAGCCTCGTTCATAGTATTATGTGCAACCTTACCACCAATTGGGATCATCAAGACATCTGGCCCAATATATTTCTCCCATTCTTCCTTATGCCGCAGGGTATCGCCGAGGTTTAAGACCCTTCGTCCATTTACATTAATATCGAACCCTAGCGACCCCCATCCTATTCTTTCTTCAGCTCCAGGTTTCACAATAGTTGTAAATGGACCTATTTTGATCAGAAGCTCTCCATGCGTGGCTTTAACACCTGTAACAGTCATGCCATCTATCTCAATAGTTTCATCAACAGCTAAGGTACGAAGACTTTTGAATTCTGTCGTAAATGATACTCCTCTTGCTCGTGGCCCCAATGCCAAAAGCTTCCCATTTACCTCTCGAAGCATTGTATTGTTAAAGATTACAGGTGCATTTGAAGCCTTCGCCACTCTATCAGCATGCCAATAATGGTCTGGGTCACCGTGTGTAATAAAAATATGAGTAATATCTTGCCACTTTGATTCGGGAAAAAGAGAGGTAAATCTGAACCAGTAAAAAAACAGCGCGCCAGGGTCAATAGCAAGAAGTTTATCGCCTGTCTCAATCAAGAAGGCATTGTATCCATAAAACTGAATATTCAATATTTACGCCTCTTGCACTTAACGCCGCCTGCACTGGCCGAAGCACGCAGTGCCGAGGTCCAGCCCCGTAGGGGCGATTGTGCCCGGCCTTGTTAGCTGCTTTTTCATGGGCGGTATGGTTCTTCTTGGGGGAGATGGCTTACAAGCAGCTTTAAGTACAGCAACGGTAAAAACCATTCAAGCCCTAAAGGAGCCTCAAGTAAATAGATCGTTAGTAGAATAGCGCCACTATACAGCGCCAATGAAACTGGGCGCTGTAAATAGATAGGTGCTTTGATAGTAAAGGCACCTGCCACCAACAGATAGACTCCAGCCAGAAGAGCCCACGTTAAGCTAAAAGACAGATATAACCACGAAACCAAAAATATATGAATCAAGTGAGTAGCAAGGAACTTGAAATGACTAGCGAAATCTTGCCCATCCCGGTGATACCAGCGTTTTGCGGTTGAGGTTGCATTTGTAATGATCCCTCCGATCATATCGCCAGCAAGAAGCGCACATACAATATACTGAACGATATTCCAATCGACTGGTATGATCGCTGCATATAATGGCGCAGCCAAAACTGCAAGGATAGGAATATAGAGTTGAATCGCTATTTCTGCTTTTGTAGCGCCTGGGCCGATAAATTTATCTATCGAACCAGTTAGACCTTTTCTAGGCTCGGGATAATTCCAATCTATCTTCATTATCATTATCTCTGTGCTCGGATGCAGCTAACGAGGCTGTAGAATAACCCATTCAAAAAAACGGCAGCAAAAGTTGTTCTATTCTGTGAACACAACCCCACCTCTTATTCTAAGGACTAAAATCCACCCTGTATTTATTACAATTACCTAATAGTGCCCGAGTGGCGGTCAAAAGACCAGTATTCAGGCCATCTGGCCGTATCGCTGGATCTTCTCAATGTTGTGCACCATACAAAGCATCAACCACTGCGCATTGACCTTGGTTTTCCCCCGCAAGCTAAATCGGTTAAGCCGCTTTGTTGTACTGATATTCCCAAACACCGGCTCTACTGCACCGAGTCGCCTACTGTAAACATGGCGGCCCTTGTCACTATCAATTTTAATCTTCTTTCGATCGATAGCATTTAGTTTTCTGGCTGCTTGTGATCTAGCTTTATCGACACTTGCCGCCCACAGTGTTTTACGGGGTGACGCATAAGTGCATCATATTCTGCACCCCTGTTTGGAGCAGTGCATGCCCAAGAGAGGGATGGTAAAAGAAAGACCAAAACAAAAAAGTGCAGCTAAATTCTGCTTCACTCTAATCACCTAACGCTCAAATCTGCGGCGCAGAATTCGTCCGCAGCCCTTGCTTGTTAAGTGCGCGCCACCCCAGCGCTAGTTTCTCGTGTTTTTTGACAAACTCATCTTTGCCATCACAATAATCCTCTATGTCATTGTTGCAGGACAGCGCGACTTTCTTCTTCAGTGAGGCATACTCCTGCACTATTTCAGGATGAGCCACTAGATATTCACGAAAAGCCAAATGCCTCACAACATCAGAGTGTTCCCGTTTGAAAGCATGTATGTGATGAGATCGATTATCTCCACCTTTCTGGTAAAATCGGCGACCGGGAATTCCTAGTTCTCCACGGCCAAGATACCCAATACTTTCAAAATTCCCTGAATAATCATCCAAGACACTTACGTCTTCGACCTCAATTAGAATATCGATAATGGGCTTGGCTGCCAGACCTGGCACAGAAGTACTGCCAATATGATGAATCGATGGGTTTAAGAGTCCGATTACACCCATCAATAATTCAGCCTCATCGGTAAAATCACTCTCCCAAGTTTTTTGGTAATCGACGACTTCGATCTCTCTCATGTCTAAGGCTCTCAATTTCATTTAACGCCTAGAGAATGCGCAGCGTGCTGTCGCATTGCTTGACTTGCTATGGGCTTTATACCAATATTTGGTATTTATTGGTACGTAAGAGGTGGCCCCATGCCTAAAAATACTAGCATTACCCTTGGAGAGCACTTTGACGGCTTTATTGCCCAGCAAATTACAGAGGGTAGATACGCCTCCACTAGTGAGGTCGTGCGTGCAGCGCTGAGATTGCTTGAAGACAACGAGCAAAAAATATCTACACTTCGCAGGCTGCTTGAGGAGGGTGAAAATAGTGAGACTGCTGAATATAGCTACGAAACATTGATGAATGAACTTGATGATGAACTGAGTTAATGGGCTCATTCACTTTAACCAATAAAGCCAAGGCTGATTTGAAGTCTATTGCAAGTTATACGCAGCGCAAGTGGGGTAAAATCCAGCGCGGCATATACTTGAAACAATTTGATGATGCTTTCCATTTGCTCGCCACTACTCCTGATGTTGGAGTCAAATGTGATTTTATTAAAGCAGGCTACCGTAAACTCCCCAATGTTAGCCATATGATCTATTACCGAGTTAGCAATGACTCTCAAATAGAAATTATCCGAATTTTACACAAGCGCATGGATGTAGAGATAAACTTGAAGGGCCCATAACGCCCGCCCGCAGCAGCGGGCTAATTTGGAGCGCAGCGTAAAGTTAGTCCGATTGCCTGCGCTAGTTATACACATACGGAATCAAGCAAGTCTACATAGGCGACTTCTACTAATTGCTCAGCTTTTATGCCAAGTTGATCCATAAGTTTCTGTGCTTCCTTTTCACCGTCAGTAAGCTGATCCGAATCGGATAGAACAATCTCTAACTCGATGAATTCCCCGAGTGAATCAACTTTATCAAAATGAATGCGCGCTCTCCCACTTATATAGAGATGCCTTGACTTGATTACGGTATTCCTAATCCCATACGCACTCTCAAGTATATTCTTTAGTCCCTCGGGGTCATTCGTCTCCGAAAGTTCATATTGAGATATTTTTGGACCCGGTTGGTCGGAACGATTATAGTAAATTAATACTGCTCGATCTTGTGTAAACACTCTTAACTTCAATCGACCCGTCGGGACATTAAAGAAGATATCTTTCTGATGGATTACTTCAGGCACGGAACCAGATAGGGTTTGCGCAATTTCACTTTGCCCAATGAAGTCTGTGGCATAGGCCTTTATCTCTAAATTTTGACCCATCTGTTCTACCTTATTGTGTATAACGCCAAAAGCAGCGGGAGGTGAAGCCGCCCGACTGCCTTGCTTTGTTAGCACTGGCCTAGCTCATCTTTACCAGCTTCTGGACTTTGGCTTTCTGCGACCTCTTCAACAAAAGCATGAATTGATGGAAAAGCATCAATTCCACCAATTGACCGGCGAAAATTGTGCATTATTGGCCTGTCAGTATCAGCAATAACCAAATTTGCAAACTGCTCATAAATCATTGCCTTATCAGCAATGCCGTGCCTCCTGGCCGAAAGTATTGTTTCAAGTAGATTTAAATATGAAGAAGACTGCTGTCTAATAATAGAAGATTGGTATCTACTTAGCTTTACCTCTCTTTCCCTGCATTCTTCACTTTTTTCAATATCCCCAATTTTTGGGATATTCCTTTCAAGATAATCCTTATACTTTTCATCAACTATGACCTCAGCTTCATTCAAAATTTCTTTACACTGTTCTTTTCCCAGTTGGGCAACAAAGCCTTTTGCAGCTGTGCCGTTGTCTGCAAGAAATAGAGTCCAATCTTTGAGTAAGCTGATAGCTTTTTTTCTTCTCTCACTATCATGGGAATCAATATAGACCTTCCTTCCAAGATTAAGCTGCTCTGCAATATTTTCTAAATTATTTTTAGAGATAACAATCGATTCAAATGATAGTTTAATTTGAATTGCAGCAGCTACTATTGCAAAAGCTGAGATACAGCTCGCGCCGGCTATTATCCATTGTGGGTCAATTGACATTTTAACTTCCTTTTAGTCGACGAAATATAATGTAAGTGCTAACGCCGCAATAACCGGCAGCGCTTTACGCTGTCCGGCGCTGCAAGCGCGTAGTTTATTGCTTTGTTAGCTGACGCCCCACTATTCATAAAGTACTTCCAAGCTGTCAAGGAAAATAATAGAGTTTATTCTCCAGACATCCTTGGGTTTGTAAAAATCAATTTGCCAGTATATTGAATGATTCTCAAATTTGTGTAAGTAGTAATACCTTAGAAAAGACTTGGCGATTCTTTTTTCTTTGACAAACTCTTTAGAAATCGCTTGGCCGAATCTTTGATCTACTATGGGCCATTGTTGATGTATTTGGTTAGCCAGCCCATCAATTTCAACCTCTGGTAATGGCCAATAAGGTTTTGCTGAATCTAAACCTTTTTGGAAATCTTTCGCAATGAATTGATCCATTAGTTTATCTGAGAATGCTTTTGTCTCTGCTTCATTTTTAAATCCTGATGAAAATGCGGAGCATGAGAAGATAAAGAGTATTGCGAGGCTTATGTATTTCATTCCATTTCCTTTAGTTGAAAGTGATTATTCAGCTAACGCCAAAAGCGGCAGCGCGTTTTTTGCGTCTGCTGACTTTTATTGTTATGTGTTTTTATACTATCTACCGGCTTCAATTTGGTACTCCTTCCATTTTTGCAACATTTCACTGGTGATTTCTTCGTTGATTGACATACTCTCTTTGTTGGGATTTGGATCTATTATCCGTAGTGAATAGTTTATGTTTGGATCTGGTTCGATAATTATGAGTTTATAATCTACAGTGGGATCTGGTTCGACCACTCGGATAGCATATTCTATATCACTTCCCCGTAGCCTCAAGTTAGGTTGAATTTCTAAGTAATTTTGGAATGCTGCCTTAGTAGCTGGATCTGTCTGAATCGCAAGTGTAAGTTCTTGCGTTTCGTTTGAGCATCCATGTATAAAGAAGAGGAAAACTAATGATACAGAACCGTAAAATACTTTCTTCATAAGAAGTCCCTCTTATTTGAATTCTATGGATACATAACGCCAAGGTAATGGGCCGCGTTGTGGCAAAGCCACGCTTTTAGCGGTCCAGCCGAAGGCGTTCATTGACCGCCTTGTTATAGGTTTAGTGGGTAAAGAGTAAATGACTGACTCCCTTTTTGATTTACCAGGCGATAGTTGCGCTGTGTATCACACACCTTTACCTCCCAAACATAATCGAACGCCCCGGATTCAATCTTGGCGCCAGTATTATCAGTGTCCGATGCTGGATCAAACTTTCGAGTCTGCATAACCTCAAGTGATTTACACCCTTTGCTATCAATTACTTCCATGAGTGAAATGTAATCTAGAGACCAGCGAACGTCAGCTTTTTTGAGGAGACTGCTCGTTACAATGACGTTGGTATTCCCTTTCCAGTGCTCACGTAGCTCCAAGAGCATACTGTCTGATACAGAGATATTTCTACCGTTAAGGTTAAAAGTATTTGCACTACCAGAGAGCGAATCTTCTGATAAGCAGAGACTACTCATGGATATTGCTAACAGCGAAATAGTAATCCGTTTCATTGAGGACCTATAACGCCTCAATGTGCGGCAGCCTGTGGCGAAGCACGCTTCAGGCTGTCCAGCTCCAGCTTGCTGGTGCGCTGCAGCATTGCCTTGTTAGCTACTTCGGCCTGCTTCATGCGCCGATCTTTCGAGTTTATTTGAAAGAATATAGGAAAAGGGAAATGGTAGCTCATACACGGGGCATATGAACGCAAAACCCTTTGAATAAACAGCATAGAATTGATCGCTGATGTGGACTCGGTTTTTTGTTCTTACAGCGTACATGAGCTTTTCATTATCTTTTTCGATACGAAAGCCGTCGACTTCAAGATATTTTCGCATAATTTTACGAAAGGTATCTAGATTATTTACTCTAACAGGCCTCAACTTAAAGTCTCTGTATATTTCCCACACACCTACCGACAAGGAAAACGCTATAAACCACCATACTACAACAGGGCTATCTATTCCGATCTTAATTAGTAGCTCCCAGAGTAATGCGCAAAAGACGAAGATGCTTATATTCCGGAAAATAATTCTGAATACTACATCAAGAATTAGAAGAGTAAAGCTCTCTTCTAAGAAAAGCCATTTTCCTGCTAAAGTTTTAGAAATATTCACTTTGCTCATAGAGGTAGCTAACGCCCAAAGCAGCGGGCGGCGAAGCCGTCCGACTGCCTTTGATTGTTATACATTGCTGACATCAGCTCTCTAATTCATAGGTGGTAAATTCTTATCACACCTTTGGGCGTTTGAGTGTGCCAGAACTTTTCCCACTGCAGTAATAGTTAAATTAAATGGGATATCATCCCACCACTCCTTAAGAGCTTTTAAACTTGGCCTTTTATCCCACTCTTCCATAAATAAATCCAAGTTCTTATTTTTCAGATTGCCATCCTGTGAATAGAGATCATATATGGAATTTACTGCTTTAACCTGTTCATCTGTCAGTTTTACAGAAACAACACTAAGCCTCCCCTCATGGATAACTTGCTGATTAAGCGACATTTGATTCAGGCTATTTCTAAATGGAATGCATATCCTTTGGAAATCACTGTTAAGCGAATGGTCAACTAAAAAGCCTCTAGGTAAGGAGTTATTATTTAGAATTTCAATTGCTTTAACATGGTTTTCAGAATCTTTCTCTATGCCAACATCAACGTATCCAGAAAGTGCTTCTGGATAATATTGTTGAATTTTTTTCATGCTTCCAAGTGTATTCAAACGAACTGTATTCAATATATCTAAATGATCAAGCCAGTCATTACCCTTCGGAAGTTCTCCAAGGATTATTTTTCCATACAGACCATTTAAAGTATCGAGACCTTGGTGAATATCCCCGCTCAACGGTAAAAAGTTGCTAATTGCATGTATTACAGTTAAACCTAACAGGGCTTCATTTGAAATTTTATCTACAATTTCTACCGCAAGACTAATGCCAGCCCGAGCATTGCGGTTTTCACCCTTTTGAAATCTATGTACTAGTAACTCAGAGAGAAGATCATAATCCACAGGCCTTTCAGTAGAGGCAGCTGTTTTTTGTGCTTCAACGAGAAGCAGTTGAAAGCTTGGATCTGAAAATGCGTCTAAGGCTCCATCAACCTGCTCCATTTTTGGCATCAGGCTATTTTCGAACTCAGAAACTCTAGCATTTGCAATATTAAGAGCTTCTTGGGTGTACTCATTTCTGAGTTGTAAGTTCATCTCTTGAAAAACTTCTCGCGCACGCTTCTCATCAATACCAACCTGAACTACCATTTGCCCAGCTTGAAGGTTAGTGGAGCCATCTCCACCTTTCTGGTTCTGCTTAGTCATCGTTTTTATTGCCGCCGATATTTACGTTCCCACCAACCTGTATGTTTGTTGAGTTTTTTCCACCCTTTTGAATTTGCTTATTTCTACGAGAAGAAATAAACCGACCTATTATTGCAAGAGGTATAGCGATAGCAGCTCCACTAAAGAGCCAGTCTTTATTTTCAGTAATCCATTCCATAAGTGAACTCTCAGATTATGTTGTATAACGCCGAGCACACGGGCCGCAGCAAGCGCAGCTTGCGGAGGTCCAGCCACGTTTTTTGTGGCGAACGTGGTGCGTTTTGTTAGAGGTCGTCATTATTCGTCACCGGAAAGTATGAAATGCTTACGATAGAAAACTTAGCGTACAAACGAATGCCCACCCCTAGTGCAGCCCAGGTCATTAGCGTCAACATACCAGCCATCATAATACCGAATAATGGTGCCGAAAGAATTGCTTCCCAACCATATAAGGGCTCTTCGTTCCAAGTGAATGACACGGCATCCGACTCGGAGAAAAAAGCTGCCAATTGGATAAATGGGTAAAAGATTGCGAAATAGCCTATGAAAACATATTTCATTAAGCTTCGAGCTTTAATTCGTTTAGTCAGTAGTACTTCTTTCATTTGTACCTCTAACGCTTATTGAACGGACTAGTCGGTTGATGTTGAAAACCTAGGACAAGTCGGTATATGTACCGAAAATGGGACGTTATCAAGACAAGTCGGTATAACATTCCATAGCTACCGTTATATTAT